>LSQX01178331.1_pt2 | contig 69445 bp, 57 predicted proteins | sample 654561 | NCBI WGS metagenome assembly LSQX01 (sample SAMN04489861, study PRJNA283612) | anaerobic digester metagenome | isolation source: 4 biogas reactors fed with cattle manure at either 37C or 55C with and... | place: Denmark: Kongens Lyngby | collected 2014
ATCATCGAATACGACATGAAGACCTCGGCATTTGCCGGGCATATCCCCAACCCGCTGGGCACGGTCGCCTGGTGGTTCGACGATCCCCTCCACGGGGAGGGCAAGAGCCTGCGGATCGAAGGGGTCCCCTGGGGCCACGACCAGGTCGCGGGGATGAACCGCGTCGCGCCGGAAAAGGTGTTCCAGGAATGCATGTTCGTGGGGGGGCGCTACTGCGATTGGGGAATCCGTAAGTCGCAGCAGATCACGCCGATGCTTGCCCGCCGGACGGGACGCCCGGTGCGGTGCGTCAACGAACGCCACGCCATGTACGACTTCAACCTGTGCGACCGCTACGTCCACATGAAGATAGGGTACAAGAGCAACGGCCTGATCACCGCCATCGATGATTTTTCGATCGCCGACGGCGGTGTCCAGGGGAGTTCCAACTTCGGCAACACCATGGACCAGACCTACGGCCCCTACTTCACCACCCGCTGCGAAAACATCAAGCAGAACATGGAAGTGGTCGACAGCAACCGCGGCAAGATGTATGTCAGCGGCCAGCACAACCCCATGGGGTGGGACACCCTGATGGTGGGACTCCACCTGATCGCGGACAAGCTGGGGAAGGACCCGATCGAGATCGCCACCCTGAACCTGCACGGGCCTACATCCCAGACCGACCCCGATCCCGTGCCGAGCTACGAAGCATGCGTGGCGGCGCTGAAGAAGCGGATGAACTGGCAGTGGCACGCGGCTGGGGCCAAAAAGCTCCCCGACGGACGGCTGCACGGGGCGAGCTTCCGCTACAACCAGTGCCCGCGCCACTCGGTCTCGGGCTACAACCCCAAGATCGAACTTCGGAACGGCGTCATCCACCTGGCATCCAAGGGGCCCATCATCGGGCACTACGGCCTGGAAGCCAACGCGATGGTCATCGCCGAGGAACTGGGGCTCGAGTACAAGGACATCAAGATCGACCTGGACCACCATGAAACCTACCGCCCCTTCGGCGGGGGGAGCGACGGTACGACGGCCTCCTCCTGGGCGATCAAGGAGTGCGCCAACAAGCTGAAGAAGATGATCCTGGAGGCGGCGGTCGAGGAAGCCAACAATCCTCCGGATGCAGGCGGGTTCGGCGGCTTCGGCGGTTTCGGCCGCAAGCAGGCGCCCAACCCCTTCAAGGGGTTGAAGCCTGAAGAGCTCGACATGCGGGACGGCAAGGTGGTCGTCAAGGCCGACCCCGGCAAGGGACTGCCGCTGGGGCAGGCGGTGCGCGCCAACCTCTTCGCCACCTACTCCGGCCGTCCGCCCGCTGCCCTCTGGACCCAGCGGGGGAAGGCGCTCGACACCATGAACGTCGCGGCGTGCGAGGTGGCCGTCGACACCGAGACCGGGGAGGTGGAGATCCTCCGCTTCGTCGTCGCCGCCGACCCGGGCAAGATCATGCGCCGCACCTCGCTCGAGAGCCAGATCGACCAGGTGATGGACTTCAGCGCCGGCTGCCAGCTCCAGGAGGAGTTCATCTACGACAAGGGCACCGGGGTCCGGCTCAGCAACAACATGATCGAGTACCGGAAAGTGAGCATGCTGGACATGCCCCGGGTCGACCTGGACCTGCTGGAAACGCGCGCGGGGAACGCGTGCTACGGCGCCAACGGGATCAGCCATTCCCTGGCCAACACGCACCTGGTCATCATGGCCATCCACAACGCGATCGGCAAGTGGGTGGAATCGCCGGCGACGCCGGAAAAAGTTCTCAAAGTCCTGGGCAAGGCATAAAGGAGGCGGCAATGAAAGCATTCAACCATGTGAACGCAAAATCGCTCGAGGAAGTCCGGACCGCTCTTGCCGACGGCAAAACGGAACTGATCGCAGGCGGCACCGACCTCATGGGTACGCTCAAGGACAACCTCCTGCGCACCTACCCGGCGAACGTGGTCAACCTCAAGAGCGTCCCCGGCCTGGACTTCATAAAGGAAGAGGGGGGCATGCTCAAGATCGGCGCCACGACGCGTCTCGGCGACATCGCGGCGCACCCCGTCGTCAAGGAGAAGTACACGGCGCTGTCCCAGGCGGCTTCGCGCGTTGCCACTCCGCACATACGCGAGATGGGGACCATCGGGGGCAACCTTGCGCAGCTGCACCGCTGCTGGTATTTCCGGAAGCCGGAAAACCGCTTCGACTGCAAGCGCAAGGGGGGCGAGAGGTGTTTCGCCATGTCCGGGGACAACCGCTACCATTCGATTTTCGGGGCGGTGGGGAGCTGCATAGCGGTGCACCCGAGCGACACGGCCCCGGCTCTGATTGCGCTCAACGCCCGGGTGGTGACCACCAGCCGGACGATCGAGGCGGAAAACTTTTTTGACGTTAAGGTACCTGGGAACACGGTTCTGGAGCGGGGGGAGGTCATCCGCGAGATCTGGATCCCCGCCCCTCCGGCGGGGGCGAAAAGCGCGTTCATCAAGTTCGCGATCCGCAAGTCGATCGACTTCCCGATCGTCAACTGCGCGGTGATGGTGGGCGGCGGCGCGGCGCGCATTGCGCTCAACGCGGTGGCTCCGAAGCCCTACCGTGCGGTGAAGGCCGAGGCGGTGGTGGCGGGCAAGAAGATCGACGAGGCGCTGGCGACGGCTGCGGGCGAGGCGGCGGTCGGCGACGCGCGTCCGCTGGCGGCTGCCAAGTACAAGGTCCAGATCGCCAAAACGCTGGTGAAGCGGGCGCTGCTCGCCACGGTGTAAGCGGAGAGATTGAGAAGGACAGCGCCACGGGTTTCACGATCCGGCATCGTGGAACCCGTGGCGTTCTTTTTGGCTGCGGGCGCCATCCGGCGCGCGCTTCCTTATGAATGGAGATGCCATGGCCAGAAACAGATTCAGAGCTTGTATCCTGTGGACGGGGATCATCTTCAGCATGCTGATCCTGTCGGGTTGCGAACAGAAGACCATCAACCAAATCCTGGCGGACCCCAGCCAGTACGCCAACAAGGAAGTGGCCGTGGCGGGGACGGTGACCTGGAGTACCTCGCTCCTCGGCAACGGCGTTTACGAAATCGAGGACGGCACCGGGAAATTGCTGGTGGTCTCCACCTCGGGGGTGCCGCGCAAGGGGGCGCAGGTGGTCGTCAAGGGGAAGGTCCGGGAAGGGTTCGATCTCTCGATGTTCAATCTGCCCGATCCGATCGCCTCGGGCCTGGTCCTGATGGCAAGTTCCCACAAGGCGCGCTGACCCCCCAAGTCACGGCCATTGGGTAGTCCTCCGGCTCATCGGGTCGCTGCGCAGGTGGAATAGGGCTTCCGATCGCGCCGGGAGTTTTTACACAGAAATCGTTATAGTAGGCGTAATTTGTAAATTATTTTTACACTTGATGGAAATGTCGATTGCGCCCGTTCCGGGAGGATGGAAAGGCAAGCCCGGGAAGACGATGGAGCGTTAATTTGTTGACATAGTGAGTTTTAACGGTTCGCGGCACGCCGGTGTCTCGAGTCCTGCCTCTGTGCCCCTTGTCGAGATCTCTTACACTCCCGGTTTTCCATTTATTTGATAATATCAATTAAATCAATGATTTGCGAAGTGGAACGCAGATTGCATATAATTAGGGTGAGCAGATCGATATTGGACCTGTTCGGAAAGGAGTAAGAAGTGGCCAGAAAAACATTCATGGTGGCTTTCTTTTCCATCTGTTTGATGATGGCTATCCCCGCCGGGTGGGCCAATCCCGGGAGCACTTCTGAATCCCCTCAGAATAATACTGCCGTTAAAGGCGATCCCGGGTATATCGAGGGCTTTACCGGCGAAACCATCGAAGCGGTGCTGGACATGTTATCTGCCAGGACGCCGATGCCGAGTTTCCCTGAAGCAAAGAGCCTGGACATGCCCAAGGGTTTCTATCTCCCTCCCGCCGATGGAGGCGATGTGGTTGGTAAGGAAGCGCCGCTCAGGGCTATGGCTTTGCGGCAGGAGCCTGTTGGGGCTGCCGTCCCTGAACCGGGTACGCTCATGCTTCTGGGGTCAGGCATCCTGGGACTGGCTGTTTTGGGAAGGCGTAAGCTTCATAAATAATCGAAGATACATAAATGCGGCAAGGGGGGGTGAAGCACGCACGCTTCACCCCCCTTTTTTTTGGGTGCGGCGGGGTTGCACCGGCTTACTGCCCGATGCGGAAGACCACGCCGAAAGCGAGGTTCATGTTGTTCATACTGTCCCCCTCGTGGCGCGTCAGGTAGTAGTCGGCCTGGATCAGGCGGATGGCAACGCTTTCGCTGAGGTTGACGTCGAGCCCGCCCCCCAGGGCGAACCCGAGACCGTTGTTGGTGTTGCGCATGAGTTCACCCTCACCTTCCGCTTCGCCCGAGAGCCTGATGTGGTCGAGCCCGATCAGGGCGTGGGCGAAGGGGGTGACCCGTTCATTCCCCCTGTAGGAGAAGCGCGGGCCCGCCATCAGTGACAGGTGACGTTCCCGTTGACGCTGTCAAGCCCGTCGGAGACGGTGAAATCAACGATATTGTTCTGGTTGTAGCGGAAATCGGCCACGACGCCGAAGACGGGGTTGACGTTGAACGCGACCGAGCCGGTGAACCCCTTTTTCATGAACTTTGAGGTGCTGGCGCTCACGCTGGTCCCCGGGGGTGCCATATCCTCGATGTCGTTGGCGAGGGAATTGAGATTGAGGTCGCTGATCCCAAGCTTCATCATGGAATACCCGGCGAACACCTCCGCCCGCGGGAAGTCCTGGGCTACGGCCGCGCCCGATAACAGCAGGGCCAGAACAGCTGCAAACATGACTTTTTTCATCTTTCTCCTCACATCCTTAAACGGGGACCCTGGGCCCGTCCCGCTGTAGGAACCTCCACGCGAAAACAGGGTGCCGGCGGTTCCAGAATCCACGAGTAATGCACGTGCCGGTCTTCTTCTGTTTCTGTAGTGCTAGGGTACTCATCGGCCCAGCGCTCTTCCGGAATGAGGAATATATGCGGATCCCGCGCGCAGGGGGATTTTGCATCTCCCGGGCGATGGCGTGAAAGATGCCGTCCGCGGATCCCGCGCGCAGGGGGGATTTTGTCCGGCCGTTCAACCTTTCGTAGTAAAATCGGATCATATCGGTAGGAGGCAAAAACCATGAAGATGCTGCCGCAGGTCCGGATCATTCTGCTTGCTGTCCTGATGTCATCTCTGTGTTTCACGGCGTGCGTGAAGAACCCGGTGACTGGGAAACGCCAGTTCGTCATGTTGACCGAAGGCCAGGAGATCGCCATGGGAGCCGAATCGCACCCGGAGGTGCTGGCGCAGTTCGGGGTGGTGGAGGACGCGGCGCTGCAGGAGTACTTCGCCGGGGTCGGGAGAGAATTGGGGCGCGTGTCCCACCGTCCGAACCTCGATTGGCATTTCACCATTGTGGACTCCCCCGTGGTCAACGCCTTCGCCGTTCCCGGCGGCTACATTTACCTCACCCGCGGAATTCTGGAGCACATGAACAACGAGGCCGAAATGGCTTCCGTCCTGGGGCACGAGATCGGCCACATCACCGCACGCCACTCCGTGACCCAGCTCTCCCAAGGGCAGCTGATGAATATCGGCCTGGGGCTCGGGTCCATTTTTTCCCCCCATTTCCAGCAGCTCAGCGGCCTGGCCCAGATGGGGCTCGAGGTCCTGATGCTCAAGTACAGCCGGGATCACGAGCGCGAGGCGGATCAGTTGGGGCTGGAGTACATGGCCAAGGCGGGCTACGATCCGGAACAGATGAGCCGGTTTTTCCAGGTCTTCACTGACATGAGCGAGGAAGAACCGGGGGCGATCCCCAACTGGCTCTCGACCCACCCCTCCCCGCCCGACCGGCTCCGGGATACCCAACTCGAGGGGGCCCGGCTGAAGCGGAGCGCGCCCGGGCGCACGTTCAAAGTCGGCGCGGACGCCTTTGTCCCCAGGCTGGCCAAATTGGTCTACGGTGACAACCCCAGGGAAGGGTTCGAGGAAAACGGCCGGTTCGTTCACCCCGACTTGCGCTTCCAGTTCGACCTTCCCCCGGGGTGGAAGGTGGAGAATACCAGGAGGGCGGTTTTCATCTCCGAGCCCAAGGGGGGGGCGGTGGTCCAGCTTTCCATGGTCCCGCCACGGGCCGGAAGATCACCTGTGGAGATCGGGCGCATGATGGGGAGCCAGCAGGGGCATCAGCTGGTATCGGGGCGGGAAGAGCGGATCAACGGCAAGGCGGCCTTTTCCGGAATCTACCGCGTGCAGAGCGACGGCGGCATCCTGGGGGTCACGGCCGCCTTCATCAGTCACGGGGGGAACATCTACCAGATCGCCGGGCTGGCGCCGGAGTCGGTGTTTTCGAGGTATCGGCGCCAGATGGATTCGTCGCTGCGGAGCTTCCGCGAACTGACCGACTCTCGTCTGCTCTCGGTGCAGCCGGACCGGATGAAGCCGGTGCGGGCGCGCAGGGGGGATACGCTGCGGCGGCTGGCCGGTTCCTCCGCCCAGGGCAGGATCAAGATCGAGGACCTGGCTCGGCTCAACCGGCTGAACCCCGACCAGGCGTTGGAGGCGAACAGCTGGGTGAAACTGGTCGAGCCGGGGAGACGCTGATGGGCCGCCCTGGAGAAAATCCCGGTCTGGACAGAAAGCGTCCGATCTTTTGGGCAAAAAAAGACGGGAGCGGCAAAGCCGCTCCCGTCCGATTTGGATGGGGTGAGGGGACGGTCTTCAGCTTCCCAGTTTTCCCCGTTCAGCCATGATGTCGGCCACCCGCTTCAGGCCGTAGCTCTCCAGGGTCCGGCGCGTCGGCCATCCATTCTCCTTGTCCCACCCTTCCAGTTGGTAATAGTGGGTCTTGAAATCCTCGACCCCCTGCTTGTCCAGGTACATGTCCGGGGCCTCGTCGTGGCGCCACTTGCCGTTTTCATAGATCGGCACGCCTCCCCAGAAGGTCATGCCGGAGGCGCCGGGACGGTACATGAACGGCGCGAAGACCTCCGCCTTCCGGTCGCGGCCGTGCATGACGCGGATGGCCCGTTCCAGGGTCCAGGTCTTCTGCCCGATCCGCATGGTGTCGGCGAAGGTGTCCTTCTTTCCGGTCACCGCGGTGTAGTACTTCATCTCGATTTCGGGACTGATCGTTTCGAGGTTGGGGAGGAACATCTCGCAGAAAGCCATCGATTCATTCCAGAACGTGGCGTAATGGCGGCTCCACGCGACCTCCTTGGCCTTGTGGGGCGAATAGAGACCCGTCTTCCAGGCTTCCTCCCCCTTCCAGGCGTAATTGAACATGAAGATGTCGTTCTCGTAGGGAACCATCTTCTTCGCCAGCTCAATCAGGGCCTCCTCCGTCGTCTTCCCGCGCGGCTTGCCCACGGCGGTCACCAGGCCGTGCCAGCTCGGGTCGCCCGCGCCGAGCAGGTAGTTGTATGCCCATTCGGCGCTCGGCAGGGTCCAGTGCCCGGTAGCTCCCCACGCCGGGAAGCGGAGCGCGCCGCTCTCCAGGTCCTGTTCGAGCCGTCCCCACCTCTGGGCGGCGCGCATGCACCCTTCGGCCAGGGCGTCGCCGATTCCCACGCGCTTGGAGATCGCGTCGAGGAAAGCCAGGCGGAAGCTCAGTTCCCCCCACTGCTCCATCGGCAGCGGGGCGGAATCGATCCTCTTGCCCGGTCCCAGTTCGCCGATCCGGTAGAGGTAGCGGATATACCACCCGATCCCGGTCTCCACCGGCACCTTCTTGTTGAAGAAATCGGGGGCGCCGGGGATGTCGGATATGAACAGGCCCAGGAAATGGGCCGACCAGCCGCTGGCGCCGTATTTCATCAGGGCCTGTGAGGCCAGTTCCGCCTCGGAGGCCGCCTGGGCCGACTGCGCTCCCCTCAGAGACTGCTCCTCGGGGTTGGCCAGCCAGTGCTGGTCCACGCACATGGTTTCCCCTGCATGGTAGACATTCCGGCGCCGGTCGGCCCGCAGGCAAGGGTGGCACGATCCCGATCCCGCGCTGGCCGGGGCGAAGCTCCCGGTCACGAGGCCGCCGCCCGTCATCTGCCAGATCCGGGCGTCCAGGAGGGCCTTGGCGTCGGCCATCTTCACCGTGCCCGATCCGAGCACGCTGACGGCCTTGAGGTTCTTGGCGCCGAAGACGGCGCCGAATCCACCGATGCGCCCGCTGACGCCGCTCCCCGTGATCAGGGCGGCCAGTCTCGAGCGGGCTTCCCCGACGGGGCCGATGCAGACGATCTGCGGGATCCCGGTGGTGTAGGTGTCCCCCAGTTGCATCCACTCCTCGCCGAAGCGGACCCTTCCTCCGACCATGTTGGCGATGCGACCCTGGGTTTCCCAGGTGTCCCGGCCCCAGAGATCCGCTGCGCTTTCAATTTTAACCTGGTCGTTGATGATGTTGATCCATACCGGCTGGTCGGCTTTCCCCTCCACGACCACGCCGTCCCAGCCGGCCAGTTTCATCATGGTTCCGAACCGTCCGCCGAAATTGGTCCGCCAGAACTCGCATGTAGGGAAAGTCTCGGGTGATATCCCGCAGACGCTCGTCCGGCCCGCGCCGGGCACCCCGGTGCCGGCCAGGGGGCCGACCATGATCGGGAGGACGTTCCGGGGATCGAAGGCATCCTTGAGGTCCCATTCGCCCGGGGCGACGGCGAGGTCCCAGAAGATGGCGGCCCCCATGCCGTAGCCCCCGCCGAATTCCTCGTACCGGGCGGTCTCTATTGTGGTGACCTCCTTCGTCGACAGATTGACGCGCGCGATCTTTCCTGCGTATCCGTAACTCATTTCTTTCTCCTCTCCCTTACGATTTGGGTGCCGGTTGTTTCGCGGCGGGCGTGGGTGTTTTGCCGGACGGCATCTTCGGCCGGGGAGGCACCAGGTTGACGTCGTACCCCGCCACGTCTTCCTGGGGAGGGGTTTCCCTGACTAGTTTGAGCGCCTTGGCGGGACATCCGGTGACGCAGGCCGGTTCGCCGCCGGGGCCTCCTTCGCGGCTCCAGAAGGGAGTGTCAAGGCAGAGGTCGCACTTGGTTGATTTTTTCTTGTATGGGTTCCAGACTGTCCGCCGCGGGTTCTGGGGACACATCTGGAGGCACCGCTTGCAGCCGATGCACTTCCCCTCGTCGATCACGCGCACGTTCCCATGCTCCGTGTCGACGTGGGCGGCCCCCGTCGGGCAGTTCTGCACGCAGAGGGGGGTGACGCACTGGCGGCAGGGGGCCATGACCACGTCAAGAGGGTACTTGGTGAAGGACGGGGCATCGCGGATGATCTGGATCCGGGACAGCGAAGGGTTCGATTCCCCGTAATGGGCCACGGAGCAATTGAACATGCAGCTCTGGCAGCCCCAGCAGAGGCGGCTGTCATAGACGATATACCCGGTCGATGAAGGGTAGGACGCCTTGGCGGCGGCCGGCTGGGCGGCGGATCCGGGGATCTGCGCCGCGAAGGCGCCCGCGGCCAGCGCAGCCCCTCCTCCGACCAGGAATTTGCGCCGAGGCACTTTTCCCTGGGTCACGGATTTTTCCGATTCAGCCATAAAGCGGTCTTCTCCTTTTGATAAGGCAATGCCACGGGGAGGTGAACGCCGTCTGCCCCCCCAGGGCAGCGCACCATTCATCTGGGAATAATATTACAAAATATTACAAAAGATACCCAAATAAGAATAGAAAGGAGAAAAGTAGACTTTATGGGGGCAAAGGTCTCCCCGGGGTCGACGGCAGCGGGCGCCGTCGACTGGGGGGACTGAGGACGGAAGAGGGGTCAGTTGGCGAAGGAGATCCCCAGGCCGGTGGTGTACATGAAATCATTGCTCTGCCTGCCGGGGGCAGGGTCGCTCAGGTAGCGGTCGCTGATCGACACGTTCCAGGTCAGCCATTTCAGCAGCTTGGTATTGAGTCCAAGGTCGAAGTTGACACGGTACATCCCCGAGTTGGTCATGTCGTTGAACATCCGGTAGCTCTGGACCAGGCTCGCGGCGGAGGTGAGCTTGATCGAGAGTTGGTTCCCCCAGTAGATCTCGCCCGATTCCCTGATAAGGGGGATGCTGAAGCTCGAACGGTTGTAGTTGCCGCCTCCCAGGAGATCGAGCCGGACCCGGTCGTTGGCGATGGCGTGGTACCCCAGGCCGCCGCCGAGGACGAAGCGCAGGTCGAGGGCTTGGAAGAGGTCATATTCGTAGTCGTTGAAGGCGCTGAAGAAGAGGCGCGGGGTGATGTCGCGCCCGTAGCTGATCCCTCCGCGGACGGCCTCGGCTGTGTCTTCGCTGACATTGTCGACGCGGGCGGAGGCCTTGATGAGGCTGAAGTAGATGGAGGTCTTGTCGCTGCGCGTCCTCCGGTCGGCGTTGATCCCGGTGGAGAACGTCAGGGTCTCGGCGTTCCCCGATGTGCCGGCGAAGCCGACGGTCCCGGTCCCGGTCCACAGCTGGAGCCATCCCGGGTTGAGAAGCCGCTGATGGGCCTTCTCTTCGGCATCGTCGCGGATGGCGCTGATGTCTCCGAAGGCCAGTTCCTGCACGGCGCCGGCCGTTTTTACCTCGGCCTTGTCCCCCTTGAGGGTCAAGGTGCCGTGAAGGGTCGGGCCTGCGGCGGGGACGACGTAGACCGGGGTGTCGGCCGCTACCGATTCCACCTGGTCCCAGGGAACGGTGACAGTCCCCATCTGTTCCGTCTTGATGATGAGACCGGCTTCCTGCTTTTTGACGATGGCGCCACTGAGTCGGTCGCCGTTTTTGAGCACCACCTGGTCCGCCCGGGCCGCGGTCGCGGCCAGGAGAAACGACAGGCAGAGGACCGATATGCGAAAATTCCGGGTATTACGCATGTTCCCCCTTCCCTCAAGAATGCCGAATCCCGACATGGATGCGGACAATATTTATATGTCAGGGCTTCCCCGCATTCAAGGCCGGGTGTCGGAGGGGGGTTCTCCTGTCCCGGCGCCGGTCGTCATTCGGTGGCTCTTTCCCGCCCCGTAGTAAAAGAGTGTGAGCAGGATGAGGATGAAAAAGCAGGCCATGATCAGGCCCAGCCCCGGATCGCTCTTGACCAGGAGTTCGAATTGGGGTGTGACGTAAGGGGCGGTCTTTCCGGGGGAGCCCGCCTGCATCATGTAGATCTGAAACCCGTTCGAGTGGAGCGGCCGCCCGATTTCGATCTGCCGGCGCTCCCCGGTGCCGAAAACGATGTCGGCGCGGCACTGCCGGATGCTCCCGGCAAAGGGGCCCGGGAAGAACTCGCACTGGGGTTCCCCCACCGCCATTTCCAGGCCGCCCGGAAGGGTGTAGTGTGTGGTTTCGCCCGGACGGCTCACGAATTCCATGCTTCGGCTCCGGAACCCGACGCACATGGAGGCGAAATGGCCCGCGAGGATGATGCCGAAACAGGCATGGATGAGGGTGGGGGTGACCCTGACCAGAAACGTGCGGGTCCCCGTGCTGTTGCGGCGGTTCCAGTGATAAGCCAGGCGGTCGAGGATGCAGCAGGCCGTGTTGATCCCGAGCAGGAAGAGGACGAGGGCGAGCAGCAGCAGCCACCAGGTCTTGTCAAGGTTTCCGGCTCCCCACTCCCGCAGCCAGTCCTGGAGCAGCATCCGGTTGAGGGGGTCGAACACGGCCTTGTTCGCCTTGACGCCGAGGCCCCCGACCAGCATCAGCGCGATGGCGGCCCAGAGCAGCCAGAGGGTCAGGTTGACCCCGGCCAGGAATTTCCAGATTCTATTCCCCATGGCGGTTTTCCTATGAAGTCACCTTGCCCAGGAAATAGGCAAGGTAGCGAAAGTAAAGGACAGGGATGAAAGCGATGGCGACCAGGCGCGCGCGCCGTGGGGCGGGCCACCCGGGGAGGAACTTGAGGTGAAGGTAGAGGGCGAGGAAGAGCCAGAAGGCGGCCGAGTTGTAGTGCCGGTCGGAGGAGAGGTGGAAGGGGACGGACCACCCCAGGTAGCTCCAGATCGCGCCCAAGACCTGTGAGAGGCTGAAGAGGACAAAACTCAGGATGAGGAAGTTGTGAAAAACGTTCGCCGTGTCGCGCCGGCGGAGGTGCGCAAGTGCGAACCAGCAGGCCAGGAAGAAGGCGGCGTACGCCATGCTCTCGGTGAAGAAGAAGGACGTGACCCAGCCGACAGGGTGCATCGGCCCCGGCGGATAGACCAGCGACCCCTGCGCCGCCAGTACCCGGGTCTGGAGCGAGGTGAGGATGGCGACGGCGAAGATGAGGATGACGGCGGTGTGGGCTGTTTCCTTGCGGTCCGAAACGGCCCGGTGCAGCAGCACCAGCGCGGCAAGCGCCCAGGGGAGGAACACTTCGAGCGACACGATGGTGTTGGGCAGGAACATGCCGCTCAAGCGGCCCAGGCCCAGGAGAAACCAGCTCTGCAGGAGAAAGCCCGCCAGGAGAAAGAAGGGGCCCGCGGCTTTCAGCCTGCCCGGCCGGCAGGCGAGGGCCGAGAGGCCGAAGGCTGCCACGGCCGCGTACTGCGCCCAGTAAGGTATGGTGTTCGGTTCAGTCATGGTCTTTTCCTTTGCGCGTGAGGGCGCATTATAGGGGAAGGGGGAGGGCCTTTAAAAGACTTAAGTTAACGTTAAATGACAAAAAATGGCCCATGAGGAGAAGGTGCATTTTTCCGGATGACCCATGCAGGGGGGGAATTTTCTTCCCCCTTCCGGGGCCGGCGGCATAAAATGCCGATGCCGGCGGCGGGCGGACCTGGGCCGCCCGGACGGCCGCGAGGGGGTGACGATGCGAGCGACTTTAATTGGAATGCTTTTGTGCCTGTGCGCCGCTCTCCTGCAGATTGAGCCGGCCGCGGCGCAGTTCAAGATGGACCCCGCCGAGGCGAAACGCCTGGCCGAGGAGACCCAAGAGGACCACGAAAACATGATGCGGCAGCTGGGCATCCGGAAGCTGCGCCCGGGACCGAGCGCGAACGAGAAGGACCCGAACCATGCCAACTACGATGAGGCGCTGGCCAACCCGTTCCCCGATCTCCCCGATCTCCTGACGACGAAGAACGGCCGGAAGGTGACCTCGGCCGGGATGTGGTGGGACGTGCGGCGTCCTGAAATCGTCGAGGATTTCGAGCGCGAGGTCCTGGGGCGCGTCCCCCCGAATGTGCCCGCGGTGAAGTGGACGGTGGTCAAGACGACGCGCGACAAGGTGGGGCCGCATCCCGTCGTCGGGAAAAGACTGGCGGGGCGGGTGGACAACGCCTCGTTCCCCTCGATCAGCGTCGAGATCGACATGATCCTGGTCACCCCCGCCGAGGCCGCGGGTCCCGTCCCGGTCATGATGATGTTCGGGTTCGGGACCCTTCCGGGGGAGCCGGTCCCCGAGGGCCCCTGGGGACGCATGTTCACTGCCCCTCCCGGCAGCGACCCGCCCGCCACGGAACAGCTGGTCGCCGCCGGTTGGGGCTACGCCTACATCAACCCGGGGAGCATCCAGGCCGACAACGGCGCCGGGCTCCGCAAGGGGATCATCGGCCTGGTGAACAAGGGGCAATTCCGCAAGCCCGACGACTGGGGCGCGCTGCGTGCCTGGGCCTGGGGCGCAGGGCGCGGGCTGGATTATCTCGAAACGGATCCGGCGGTGGATGCCGCGCGCGTGGGGATCGAAGGGGTGTCGCGCTACGGCAAGGCCGCGCTCGTAACCATGGCCATGGACCGTCGGTTCGCCCTGGTGCTGGTCGGGTCCTCGGGGGCGGGGGGGGCCAAGCTGCACCGCCGGAACTTTGGGGAAGCAGTGGAGAACCTGACCGGTTCGGGCGAATATCACTGGATGGCGGGCAATTTCCTGAAATACGGTGCGGCCGAGGCCGACTTCGGCAGCCGCAACGCCGGGGACATTCCCGTCGACTCCCACATGCTGATCGCCCTGTGCGCCCCGCGCCTCACCTTCATCAGTTACGGCATCCCGGAGCAGGGGGACGCGCACTGGCTGGACCAGAAGGGGAGCTTCATGGCCGCCGTCGCCGCGGGCCCCGTCTTCCGCCTGCTCGGCGCGAAGGACCTGGGGGTCGGCGACGACTACAAAAAAGTTATTCTACCGGCGGTCAACGCCGGTTTGCTCGACGGCCGGTTGGCCTGGCGGCAGCACGACGGCGGGCACACGGACGGCCCGAACTGGAAACACTTCATCCCCTGGGCGGACAAGTTCCTGAAACCCGGGGCCGTGCGCCGGTAGCCCACGGGAGGGGAAGATGAGAGCGTTGCTGCTGACGCTGCTCGTGATGGTCCTCGCCGGCGCTCCGGCCGGGGCCGCCGGCGAGGACCGGGGGCCGTCCCGCGTGCCGGCGGACCAGCCCGTGCCCCGGACCGATCCCAATTCCAGGACCGCCCACCGGCAGCTCCTGGAAAAGGCGAAACAGGGGAGGGTCGACGTCTACTTCGCCGGGGATTCCATCACCCGCCGCTGGGGGGCCACCGACTACCCCGAGTTCCTGGAGCATTGGAAGCAGAGCTTTTTCGGCTGGAACGCGGCCAACTTCGCCTGGGGGGGGGACACCACCCGGAATATCCTTTGGCGCCTCCTCGACGGCGAACTGGACGGGGTGCACCCCAAGGTTATCGTGCTCCAGGCGGGAACCAACAACATTGAGACCTGGGACGGGGCCGGGGAGGCGCAGGAGCAAGCGGAGGAGATCACCCGGGGGCTAGCGGCCATCCTGAAGGTCATGAGGGAGAAGGCGCCCGGGGCGACCATCGTCCTCGTGGGGATCTTTCCGCGCAACGACAACATGGCCGCGCTCCCCGTCATCGACCGGGTCAACCGGAAACTGGCGGCCATGGCCGACGGCGACCGGATCCGCTTCCTGAATATCAACGGGAAGCTCGCGGACGCGAACGGGGTGCTTTACGAGGGGATGACGGCGCCCGACCGGCTCCATCTCGCCCTGGAGGGGTACCGGGTCTGGGCGGATGCGCTCAAGCCGGTCCTTTGCGAGATCCTGGGCCCGCCGGCGGCGGAGGATTTCGCCCCGCCGCCCACCGGCGACCCGTCCGCCGCCCGTTAGGAGCCTGGCGCCGTGCCCTCGGCGCGCAACGCCCATGTGCGCGGCGCACCCTGATTCCTGGACAGGCTCCTAACCCGTTAGCTCCCGGCAGCGGTCGCGGCGGGCCGGGGATCGGTTACGTCGACATCGGCGAACTTCCGGCGCCGGGAGGAGACTTCGTCAAAACCCTTGAGGATGGCTTCGTAGACGATGTCGCCGACGCCGGGCTCGACCACCACCCGGTGCTGGGCGTTCGAGAGCACGACCAGGTCGGCCTGGGGATTACTCCGGGCGATGAGCACGCCGTTTTCGACGTCGACGACGCTGTCCTTTCCCCCGAAGACATAGGTGACGGGAACCATCGTGTTGCGCGCGATCCAGCGGGTGACGAGCTGAAATGGGACCAGGGTGGAGCCCCCGACCAGCGATACCCTTTCAAAATGCGGCGCTTTAACCTCCCTGCCGTCGCGGACCAGGGTTGGGGCCTCGCCGAGGCTGAGGGTGGCGCCCTGCAGCGCCCGCGCCGCGACACCGATGCCCAGGAGCGATCCTGCGGCCAGGGCAAGGGCTCGGCGGCCGGAGTACTCCCCGCTCCGGTACTTGGCCAAGATGAGGCCGAACCCGCCGGCGGCCGCCATCGGCAGCCCGAGGTAGTACAGCCCCGCGATCCCGTAGCTCGCCGCCCGGGTGGTACGGCGCCGGGCGCGCAGGTAGGGGCTGAGGAGCACGATCCCCGCGACCTTGCTCGGGTGGCGCGCCGCGATCGTCAGCACCACGTTGGCCCCCGTGGAGTAACCGACCAGTGCCACCGGCCGTTCGTACTCCCGCCAGAAATCGAGGAAGAGCTGTTCCGCCTCGCGCCAGTAATGCCAGGCGCGGCTCCGGAGGAACTGCCCCTCGTCCCCGCTGTGCCGCGGCAGGCCGTGCATTAGGACGGTGGCCGGCAGGCGCTCGTGCATGGCGGTGCCGAGATCGCGCAGCACTTCGGGACTGCTGGCGAACCCGGCGAACATCATCACCCGCTGCGCCGATTCCGGGGGTGCGACCTTGGCGTCCAGCCTGATTTCGGTGATCCAGTCCAGTTCCTTTGGTCGTTCTTCCATGTCGACAATCGGTCCTCCATCTTGCGTTGTTTGGGCAGATACTCCATTCTACTCCCAAAACCTGGGAAAGCGTACCCGGCGGCATCCAACCCCCGCTCCATCTGCAAAACCCGCTTTCTTTTCGGAGCGACAGCTGATACAAAAGGGGGCCGACGGGCTGCGGCCCCATTCGAGGAGCCCCCATGACCAAAAAACTGCGCAAATCCCTGCTGTACACCTACGGAACGGCCGACCTCTTCTTTTCGCTCATGATCAGCATGGAGCTCTACTTCTTCGCCCGGTTCCTCACTGATTATGCCCGGATGTCGCTGGGCCTGGCGGGCAAGATCCTGGGAATTACCAGCCTGATCGATATCTTCTGCGCCCTGGCGGGAGGCTTGGTCCTTCAGAAGGTGACGCTCCGGTACGGGGGCAAATACCGGTCCTGGTTCCTGGTCGGGCCTCCCCTGATTGCACCCCTGTTCATCCTGCAGTTCACCCGGATCGGCAGCGACGCCGTCGCCGCCGTCATCGTAGTATCGGGCTTTCTCCTCAGCCACCTCCTGTTCAACGTGGTGTTTGCGGCCAACGGCGCGATGGTCGGCCGGCTGACCCCCCTGCCCGAAGAACGGACCATCCTGTCCGCGAGCCGGTCCCAGGGGATGTCCGTGGCCGGTTTGATCTTCTCCTTCACTGCGGCGCCCATGATCGCCCTGTTCACCTCCCTGACCGACGGGACGCTGGGCTTCACCCTGACCGTTTCCGTGTATGCCTTGCTGATGATCCTCGGGTACTGGTACCTCTACCGGATTACCGCGGGATACGATCCCTACGACGAGGACGCCGGGGGGCAATCGGCGGAAAGATCCGGGCTCTCTCTGGCCGAAATCGTCGGCCTGGTGTTTTACAACCGGCCGCTCCTGCTGCTGATCGTCGCCCAGGTATTCAGCAACGCGAGCTATATCCTCATCACGACGATGGCGACCTACTATTTCACCTACTCGGCGAAGCGGCCGGGAATTCTCTCGGTTTTCATCTTCTCCATCAGCGTTTTCCGGCTGCTTGGAGCGCTTGCAGCGCCGTGGATCGGGGTGCGGATCGGCAAGCGGACGTCCTACTGGGCCTTCTGCGTCCTGGCGGCCGCCGGGTTTGCCTCGGCGCGCCTGGCCGGGGAGATGCTCTGGCTGTTCCTGTCCCTCTTCTGCGTTTCCATTTTCTTCATGTCCGTCGCCACGTCCATGACTACGGCCCTGTTTGCCGACACGGTGACCTACGGGGAATGGAAAACGGGGAAAAGCATCCGCGCCTTCACCATGGCCCTGATGAATGTTTCCATCAAGGTGGGGATCCTGATCCGCAGCGTCGTGGTGGCGGGCGGACTGATGCTGATCGGCTTCGTGGCCAACGCGGATCCCACTCCCAAGGTGGCGGACGGCATCCATTCGATGATGACGCTCTGGCCTGCCGCCGGGTATGCCGTTGCCGCGGCGATCTTCTACTTCGGCTACCGGCTCGAGGACGGGCGGGTTGTTTCGATGCAGGCGGAAATCGAGGCCAGGCGGGCGGCCGCGGGCGACTGAGCGTCCGAAGGCGGGAGCGGGTCAGTCCAGCGACACCGTCTGCCCGTAGTGGGGCACGACGACCGACAGGCTCTTTTCCTCCTTGAGGAAGCGCGCGAACTTCTTCACCGCGTTCTCCTCGCCGTGCATCACGAAAATGCGCCTGGGGTTCGGGGTGATCGTGGAGAGCCAGCGGACGAGGTCGTTGCGGTCCGCATGGGCTGAAAACCCGCCGATCTGGGCAATGCGCGCGCGCACCGAGTGGAACACCCCGAGGATCCGCACGCTCTTGGCCCCGTCGACGATCTGGCGGCCGAGGGTGCCGATGGCCTGGTAGCCGATGAAGAGAATGGTCGCTTCCGGGCGGCTGATATTGTTGACAAGGTGATGCTTGATGCGACCGCCGGTGCACATGCCCGACCCGGCGATGATCATGGCGGTCCCTTTCAGGTAATTCAGCTGCTTGGACTCGCCACTGGTCTGCACCATGTGCAGGCCGGGGAAGTCGAACGGGGAGCGGCCGTTTTTGAGGAAATCCTTCATTTCCGGGTCGAAGAGTTTTTCGTGCCGCTTGAAGACCTCGGTGACACGGATGGCCATGGGGCTGTCGAGATACACTGGGATGGATGGGATCCGTTTGGCCAGGATCAGTTCGTTGAGGTAGTAGAGCATTTCCTGGGCCCGCTGCAGGGCGAAGCTCGGGACGATGATGTGTCCCCCTGCGGCGACGGCGTCGTTGACGACGGCGGCGAGATCCTCCTTGATGTCCTGCCGGTCGTCATGGTTACGGTCTCCGTAGGTGGATTCCATGACTACGTAGTCCGGATTATGGAAGGTGTGGGGGTCTTCCAGCATTACGCGGTCCCAGCGGCCGATATCGCCTGAAAAGACGATGCTCCGCTCCTCGGCCCCGTCCCGGACGAGGATCTTGATCATGGCGGAACCGAGCACGTGCCCCGCGTCGTAGTAGGTTGCGGTGACGCCCGGGGCTACCTCGACCGGCTCCTCGTATTCGACGGTCCGGAAGAGGGGGAGGGTGCGCTCGACGTCTGCGGCTGTATACAGGGGGATCACAGGGAAGGGCCCGCGGCGTCCTTCCCTCTGGTGCCTTTTCTTCTTGTAGGCCGCATCTTCTTCCTGGAGCCTGGCGGCATCCTGGAGGATGATCTTCGCGATCTCGGCCGTCGCCCGCGTACCGATGATGGCTCCTTCGAATCCCTCGGCGACCAACTTGGGGAGCAGCCCGCAGTGGTCGAGATGGGCGTGGGTCAGGAGAACGGCTTTGAGTTCCCGAGGGGGGATGCGGAACGGTTCCCAGTTGCGGGACAGGAATTCCCTTTCCTGGTGCATGCCGCAATCGACGAGAAAGCGCGCTGTCGGGGTTTCGATGAGGGTTCTGGATCCGGTGACGTTGCGGGCGGCCCCGCAAAAGGTAAGGCTCATGTTCATTCCTGTTTCCTCCAGGGGAGCCATCATAGCATGGCGGTGTGCGGCGGGACGACGGGAGAATGCCGCTGTACCGGAACGGGGCAAAAACGTGGCCCGCTCCCGGTTACACTGATACTATTTCCGGTATTGGGAGATTGCCCATGACCGTTGCCGCAACCACCGATTACTCGTCAGGGAAGACCAAAAGCCGCCTCTTTTGGAAAATCGCCGTCGTCTGTCTCTGCCTGCTCCTGCTCATGCTCGTCGTCCTCGACCTCTTCGTGGCCCGGGGCATCCGAAACGAGCTCCAGGACAGTGCCTTTTCCCACCTGGAGGAGCTCGCGCGGGTGGCTGTCCTGAAACCTCCGCCATCCCTTCGTCCCCCGTCGGCCCAGGAGTGGATCAATTGGATTGCGAGCGGCGGGGTGCGGGCGACCTTGATCGGCTCGGGGGGGGAGGTGCTGGCCGACAGCGAAGGGGACGCCTCCGGCATGGAGAACCACCGCGATCGCCCGGAAATCAGGCAGGCGCTCCTGACCGGCTCCGGGCGTGCGACGCGGACCAGCGGCACCCTGGGTCAGGACCTGGTCTACCTGGCCGTGCGCTTCGACGCTGCGGGGGGGGCGTTGGTCCTTAGGCTTTCAGTCCCTCTCGAGCGTCTGGACGGGGCGGTGCGGGACTTCCGTCGCAGGCTGTGGGGGACGTCATCCCTGATGCTGGTCCTGACCGGGGGGATCGCCCTCCTCCTGTTCCGCAGGACGAGCAACCGCATCGGGAGGCTGAAGGATTTCTCCCGCAGGGTGGCCGAAGGGGATTTCCGCCCCATGCCGATGGAGCGGAGCAACGACGAACTGGCGGAGCTTTCGGAATCCCTGAACCGGACGGCCGCGCGGCTGGACGGGACGATCCGGACCCTGACGGCGGAGCGCAACCAGTCATCCGCCATCCTTGCCAGCATGGAGGAAGGGGTCGCCGTCATCGATTCCGCCCAGCGCGTGGTCTTCTGCAACCGGGCGTTTTTCAGAGCCGCCGGCATCAAGCCGGGGGACGGCGGGACCGGGGACTCCGCCTGCCGCGAACGTCCGATCGTGGAACTGCTGCACGCTCCCGGCTTGCTCTCGCTCTTCCAGCGGGCCCTGACCGGGGGAGAAACGGTCCGGGGCGAGGTGGTGACCGGTTCGGTCGAGACCCGGTTCTACGCCGTGACCGCGGCGCCGGTCCGTTCGGGATCGGCGATTTCGGGCGCGGTCATGGTACTGCACGACATCACCGAGATCCGCCGCCTGGAACGGGCGCGCCGCGATTTCGTCGCCAATGTCTCCCACGAATTCCGCACCCCGCTCGCGGCCATCCAGGGATTCGCCGAAACCCTGCTCGAGGGCGCGTTCGAGGACCGGGAGAACGGTCCGCGCTTCGTCCGCATCATCCACGAGCACGCCCTGCGGCTCGGCCGACTGACCGAGGACCTGCTCAAGCTGGCCCGCATCGAGGCGGGGCAGCTGTCGCTGGAAACGGGGCCGGTGGACATCTCCCTCGTCATCGATCCCTGCGTGGAAACGACCCGCCTGGAGGTGGAGCGGAAGGGGATCGCTCTGGATGCCGGGCGCGCCCCGGATCTCCCGCCGGTCCAGGGGGACGTCCGGCTGCTTCAGGAGGTGGTCCAGAACCTCCTGGACAATGCCGTCCGCTACACCCCCGCGGGTGGCCGGATCCAGGTGCACGCCGAGGCCGCCGGGGGGAAGATGCTGCTGTCGGTCTCCGACACGGGGATCGGGATCCCACGCGCCGACCAACACAGGGTGTTTGAAAGGTTCTACCGGGCGGACGCCGCGCGTTCGAGGGAATCGGGGGGGACGGGCCTGGGTCTTGCCATCGCCAAGCACCTGGTGGAAGCCCACGGGGGCCGTATCCGGGTGGAGAGCGAACTGGGCCGGGGCTCCACCTTCACGGTGTCGCTGCCGCTGGCGTCGGGGGACGGGACGGCGCTGGGGGGAGAGATCAGGTTCCCGGCTCCCTGAACCGATAACCGAAGCCGCGTACGGTCTCGATCAGGTCCCCGCACCCCGCCATCTTCCTGCGCAGCCCGGTGATATGGACGTCAATGGTCCGGTCGACGACGGCCACCTCCCGCCCCAGGACCGCATTGATCAGTTCCGCCCGGGAAAACACCCTCCCGGGGTGAAGGCTGAGCAGGTGCAGCAGCCGAAATTCCGTTGCCGTGAGCGCGAGCGGCTTTCCCCCCCGGCGCGCTTCCCTGCGCCCCGGGTCGATCACCAGGTCCCCGCGGCGGACGATCTCCCCCTCGGGTTCCACGCCGCGGGTCCCGGCGCGCCTCAACACCGCCCGGATCCGGGCGGCGAGTTCGCGCGGGCTGAACGGCTTGGCGACGTAATCATCCGCCCCAAGCTCGAGGCCCACCACGCGGTCGGCTTCGGCCGATTTCGCCGTCAGCATGATGATGGGGATCGAAGCGGTCCCGGCATCGGCGCGCAGGCGCCGGCATACTTCCAGCCCGTCCATCCCGGGCAGCATCAGGTCGACGAGCACGAGGTCCGGGCGCAAGCGTGCGGCCGCGGCCAGGCCCGTTTCCCCGTCCGGCATCCCCTCTACCCGGAACCCTTCCTTTTCGAGGTTGTAGCGGAGCAGTTCGATCAGGTCTTTTTCGTCGTCGATGACGAGTACCGATTCCTTTGCCATGCCTTCCTTTCCAGTGACCGTACTATCCCACAATCCTCGGGGGCTTTGCCACCCTAACCGGCCGCCGCAAGGGGGCGCCGCTTCGAGCCGCTTTCCTTGCGACCGTATCCCGGGCATAATGGGCGCGGCCGGGCCTGGACCCGGCGGGGGGCGGCTTTGGTGTACCTGATCCTGGTCTCGGTGATTTGGGGGTTTTCGTTCGTCGTCATCAAGGGGGTGCTCTCCAGCCTCGATTCCGGCTTCGTCTCCATGGCCCGGATGCTCCTCTCGCTGGCGCTCTTCCTCCCCTTCATATGCGTGTCGGGAATCGGGGGGCGCGACCGGGTCCGTTTCATGCTGATCGGGGGGGTCCAGTTCGGCCTGATGTACGTCGCCTATATTGCGTCCTTCCGCTACCTGCCGGCCCACATGATCGCACTTCTGACCACTACCACCCCCCTGTTCGTCGCCCTCATCGGCGACGGCGGCCACAGGAGACGGCGTCGCCGGCTGGTCGCGGCCGCGCTCCTGGCCGTCGCCGGGGGCGCGGTCATGATGTATCCGGACCGGGACCTGTCCGCCAGCCTCTACGGCGTGCTCCTGCTGCAGCTCTCCAACGCCGCCTTCGCCTACGGCCAGATCGCCTACCGTAACCGGATGCGGGCGCTCACCGGGGTGCGCGACCGGGACGCCGTCGGGTTCATGTACTGCGGTGCGGCCCTGGTGACCGTGATCTTTTCGGCGGCGACCACCGACTGGGCGCACCTGGAGGTGAGCCCCGGACAGTGGGTCGCTCTCTTTTACCTTGGGATCGTCGCCTCGGGTTTCTGTTTCTTTCTCTGGAACCTGGGGGCACGCCGGGTCGGGGAAGGAACCCTGGCCGTGATGAACAACCTCAAGATCCCGGTAGGCATTGTCGCCAGCCTCCTCCTGCTCGGGGAACCGACCGACCCCGCCCGACTCGTGTCCGGCTGCGTTCTGTTCGGCGCGGCGCTGTGGGTGAACGGGCGGGGGCGCGGGGAGCCGGAGGGCCGGACGGGATGACGGGGAGCGATCAGAGCGGGTAGGGGATGCGGGTGCGCCGCTCGAACCGGACCAGTTCGGTGTACCCGGCATCGGCGGCCAGGAGACGAGCCCGGTCGAAGTGGCGCGCGATGTCGCCGGCTTCGTGGGCATCGGCGGTGATGACGAGGGGGATTTCGCGCCGGCGCGCCTCCCTGATGTAGAGGGGGGCGGGGTACGCCTCCTTCACCGGTTTGTCCCACCCGGAACAGTTGATTTCGATGGCCATGCCGGCGGCGGCGACGGCGTCGAGCGCCGCCAGGGCCTCGGCGGTCAGGTCGGCCGAAGGATAGTAGTTGAACTTCTTCGGCAGGTCGAAGTGCCCGATGATGTCCCCCAGCCCCGTTGCGGCCGCCGCGCGCAGGTATTCCCAATATACGCGCCACACGCGGTCCCGTTCCTCCTGCGGGAGGCCTTCCCAGGGGCCGGCGTTCAGGTCGATGGCGAAGCCGTCGACGAAATGGACCGAGTGGATGAGGAAATCGAAGGGGTAGGGCTCGAGCAACTCTGCGACCCGGTCGGCCATGCCCGGAAAATAATCGATTTCCAGTCCCAGCCGGATGGTGATTCCCCCGCTGTCCTGCCGCGCGCGCAGGATCTCGTCCACGTACCCCTCCAGGGATTCAGGCGAGAGGGCCCAGGGGAAGCGCCGGCCGTCGGCCGCGAGCACGAAGTGGTCCGAGATCCCGATTTCCTCGAGGCCGGCCCGCCGGGCGGCTGCGATCATTTCCTCGACCGTGGCCCTGCCGTCGCTGTAGAGGGTATGGTTGTGATAACTGGTGCGCATTTCCTACGTCTCCCCCAGCATGTTCCATATCAGCGCGCCCGCCCCGAGCACGGCTGTATTGGTCCCTCCCAGCCCGGAGGGGAGGAGCTTCACCTTGTCCCGGTAGATCGGGAACAGGTACTTCTCCATCGCCACCCTGGTCGGCCGGAGGATCAGGTCTCCCGCGGCCGCCATGCCGCCGCACAGGATGATGGCTTCGGGACCGACGTGGGCGACGGCATCGGCGAGCTTCAGCCCGAGCGTGTCCCCGCATGATTCGAAGGCCGCAAGCGCGAGCGGATCCCCCCGCCCGGCCGCCTCGGACACTCTCCGGGCGGTCAGGTCGCGGTAGCTGCAGGAGCGGAGTTCGCTCTCCAGCGTGGTGTCGCAGATCAGTTCCTGCACGGTCCGGCACAGGCCGGTGGCGCTACAGTAGGTTTCGAGGCACCCGCGTCTTCCGCATGCGCACACCCTCCCCGCCGGGTCGACGATGGTGTGCCCGATCTCGCCCGCGAACCCGTCCGCCCCGTAGACCAGCGACCCGTTGGCCACGATCCCGCTGCCGAGGCCGGTTCCGAGGGTGATGACGATGAAGTCCCTCATCCCCCGGGCCGCGCCGAACATCATCTCTCCCAGCGCGGCGGCGTTGGCGTCGTTGGTCACGGCGACGGGGACCTCCAGGTGCCTGCCGATCTCCGCACGCACGTCGACGTAGTCCCAGCCGAGGTTGGGAGAGCGCTCGATGGTGCCGGTGTAGAAATTGGCGTTGGCGGCGCCGATGCCAACTCCCGCGAGGATTCGCCCCGGCGCGGACTCCTCCCGCAACCACCGGGCGGCTGTGCAGAGGTTTTCGAAAAAGGTCCCGGGGGGGGCGCCCCGCCCCGGTGGGGATGGCGCCGCTGCACAGGCAACTCCCCCCGCGGTCCACCAGGCCGAACTCGGCGCTCGTGCCGCCGATGTCGACACCCAGGACCACTCTTTGGTCCGCCCCACTCCTGTTCAGGATTCCACTCTCCATTTTCTCCGCCCCGGGCCAGGGCCCGTGAGGGCTTAGTATGGCATGTTTCAGTGCGCAGTCTCCAGTGGGATATGACCGGCCGCCCGTCCGAACCTCCTGCACAGGCATATGCCGGGGCTCGACGGCATCAACCTCCGCTGGAAGAGCAAGGCCCACCCCGTTCCCCGCGCGCAATTGTGCTTCGCCAAATTCCCGATTTCGTGCTAGACTGGGCTTCATCGGTGAAGGAAAGGTGAATATATGGAGATGAGGCCGGCCCGGCGAGGCAGGAGATTGATGGAAGTGGGCGACATCGTCCGCCAACTGGCTCCGGAGGACGCCCCCAACGAGGTCGTTACGGCCATCGAGCACTTTCCAGCGCGGGAAGCCGAGTGGGCTCCGATGCCCGCCTGGGTCCGCCCCGAACTTGTCGACGCCTACCGCGGTCGGGGAATCACAGAGCTCTTCTCCCACCAGGCCGAAGCGGTCGAGCGGATTCATCGCGGCGAGAACGTGGTGGTGGTGACCCCCACCGCGAGCGGGAAGACCCTTTGCTACAACCTCCCGGTTCTCAACGCCATCCTGGACAACCCCGACACCCGCGCCCTCTACCTCTTCCCGACCAAGGCGCTGGCCCAGGACCAGCTCGTCGAACTCCAGGACTTGGGGGGGAGGCTCGGGGACGCTTTCGGCGTGTTCACCTACGATGGAGACACGCCCGCGGACGCCCGGCGGGCCATCCGCCAACGCGGGCACATCGTGCTGACCAATCCCGACATGCTGCACGCGGGGATCCTGCCGCACCACACGAAATGGACGCGGCTGTTCGAAAATCTCGAGTACATCGTGATCGACGAACTGCACACCTACCGCGGGGTCTTCGGCAGCCACCTGGCGAACGTGCTGCGCCGGCTCCGGCGCATCACCCGTTTTTACGGCCGCGATCCCCGGTTCATCTTCTCCTCCGCCACCATCGCCAACCCCGGGGAGCTGGCCGCCCGCCTCGTCGAGGGGGACGTGGAGATCGTGGACAGGAACGGCGCGCCCTCGGGGGAAAAGGTCTTCCTGTTTTACAACCCCCCGATGGTAAACCGCTTCCTGGGCATCCGGCGCAGCTGCATCAACGAGACTTGGCGCATCGCGCGTGTGTTCGTGCACCACGGCCTGCAGACAATGGTGTTTGCCAACAGCCGGCTTCACGCCGAGGTGCTGCTGACCTATCTTAAGCGGGACAACCCGCAGCCGCCGGGGGAGCCCGAGATCGTGAGAGGATACCGCGGGGGCTACCTCCCCACCGAGCGGCGCGAGATCGAACGGGGGCTGCGCGAGGGGCGGATCCGGGCGGTGGTCTCCACCAACGCACTGGAGCTCGGGATCGATGTCGGTTCGCTCGACGTCGTCGTGATGGCGGGCTATCCCGGCACCATCGCCTCCACCTGGCAGCGCGCCGGGCGCTCGGGGAGACGCAAGGGAGGGGCGTGCGCCGTGCTGGTGGCTTCCTCGCGTCCGCTCGACCAGTTTATCGTCCGGCACCCCGAGTATTTCTTTTCCGGGTCGCCGGAGCACGCCTACATCCAGCCGGACAACCTCGAAATACTGGTGAACCACCTCAAGTGCGCCGCCTTCGAGCTTCCGCTCTCGTCGGGAGAGTCGTTCGGGGAGGCGGACCTGGAACTGCTGTGCGAGCGGCTGGCCGAATCGGGGTACCTTCACCCGAACGGCGGGTTCTGGTACTGGACCCAGGAATCGTATCCCGCCGATGCCATCAGTCTCCGTTCGGTGACGTCGGACAATTTCGTGATCGTCGACGAAACCGGCCCGCCGAAGATCATCGGCGAGGTCGATTTCACCAGTGCGCTCTCCACGGTGCACCCCAAGGCCATCTACCTCCACGGCGCCCGCCAGTATCACGTGGAGCGGATGGATTTTGCCGAACGCAAGGCCTACGTGAAGCAGGTGGATGCGGACTACTTCACGCAGGCCATCGTCTACACCGAGGTCGAGCGCCTCGCGGCGGACGAAAGCGCGCCGGTCGAGGGGCCCGCCGAGAAAACGCACGGGGACGTGCGGATCCGCTCCCAGGTGGTCGGATTCAAGAAGATCAAATTCTACACGCTGGAAAACGTCGGTTCGGGGAACTTGGAACTTCCGGAAAACGAGATGCACACGACGGCCTACTGGATCACCCTGCGGCGCGCCCTGATCGATACGCTCCCTTTCAGCGTCTCGGAGCGGCAGGACGGCCTGTTCGGACTCCTTTATGCCCTGGAATCGGTAGCCTGCCTGCTGATGATGTGCGACCGCGTCGACCTGGGCTCCACGATCGGCGAAGGGGCGCCCGATATCGCCGGCCCCACCCGCTCCGCGGAGGGCGATCCCCAGGCCGGAGAATGGTTCGAACCGGCGCTCTACCTCTTCGACAACTACCCCGGCGGCATCGGCCAGAGCGAACCGCTCTACCGCCTCCACGACTTGTTGCTCCGGCGGACGCTGGAGTTGATATCAGGGTGCGGGTGCGACCAGGGGTGTCCCTCTTGCGTGGGGCCCGCGGGCGAAACCGGGGAGCACGCCAAGGCCGTGGCCCTGGCCATCCTCGAGCGGCTGATCGGGGAACATGCCGGGGAGGCCCGGCGGCAGCCATGACCTCGATGGTTGACGCCCTGTCCCACGTGGCGGCCTTGAGGCCGAAATCGGGCGCCCGCACCGGCCTCCGGCCGGACGGGGTGTCCCATGCGAGGGAGGAACTGGTTTCCCTGCTGGGGGGGAGGGAGGAGCGCAACGACCGCGGCAACCATTTCCAGGTGCGGCGCCGCTTCGCCGGGCCCGCACCGGAACCCCTGACTCCCCGGGCCTGGAACCTGGTCTTCCCCGGGGTCGCCCCGCTCCCCTGCGATCCCGCCGGCTGGCTGTTTCTCGATACCGAGACCACGGGCTTGTCCGGCGGCACGGGGACCTGCGCCTTCCTGGTGGGGGTTGGATGGTGGGAGGGGGACGGGTTCACGGTCGAACAGTATTTCATGCGCGACTACGGGGAGGAACCGTCGCTGCTCGAGGCGCTGGCCGAACGGTTGGACGCGCACCGGGTGCTGGTCACCTACAACGGTAAGAGTTTCGACTGGCCGCTGCTCGAGACCCGCTTCCGGATGGCACGCTTTGGCGCGGTGCCGCAACCCTCGGTGCACCTGGACCTGCTCTATCCCGCCCGGCGCCTGTGGAGGTGGAGCCTGGAATCGGTCGCCCTGGCGGAAGTGGAGCGCCATGTCCTGGGATTCGACCGCGGGGGGGACATCCCCTCGGCCTCTATCCCCGGCCGGTACTTCGATTTTATCCGGGGCGGCGCGGCGGCGCCGATCGCGGAGGTTTTTCGCCACAACCAGATGGACCTCCGCGGCCTGGCGGTGCTCGCCCTGCGCCTCGACCGGATCCTCGGGGACCCCGAGCACAGCGGTTGTGCCGGCGGTGAGCTCCTCGGCATCGCCCGGATGCTGCAAAAATCGGGCGAGGGGGCGCGCGCCCGGAGGTTGTTCCGGAAATCGCTTGAGGAGGGCCTCCCTCCGGGGGGCCGGCTCTGCGCCGAGCGCGAACTGGCCCTGATGGCCAAGCGGGAGCGTGACTTCACGGTCTCGAACAGGTTATGGGAACGGCTCCTCTCCGGGTCCCCCGAAGGGCTCGAGGCGTACGAACAGCTGGCCATGTACCATGAACATCGCGCGCGGCATCCGGAAAAGGCACTGGACCTGGTTCGGGAGGCCCTCGGAAGGCTTCAGGATCGTTTCCGTTCGGGGGCGATGACCGAGGATCGGTACCGGAGGTGGCACGCGAGGCTCTGCCGGCGCCGCGAACGGCTCGAACGCAAATGCCTCCCGTGACCGGTTTCGATCCCCCTGCGCCCCGGGCGGGGTTGCGGCGGGTGAGAAGCGATCTTAATACATGCTTTAGAAAATGATGGTATGACGGGAAACAGGAATCCGCATTGCGACGGCCGCCCGGCGGCCGTTCCCGCCCCGATACCCGCAGCATGCTACCGCTAGAGCGCGGGGACCCGGGCCGTCAGGCCCGGGTCCCCGAAATACCCGTGTAAAGACGCGCGCCCGGTTACTCCCCGGGGGCCAGTTCTTCGTCGATGATGGCGGTGACCTCGTCGAAAGAACGGACTCCCCCGAAATACCGGCCGTTGACGAACAGCGTCGGTGTTCCATCGACCCCCGCTGTCGAGCCCTCGCGGATGTCTTTTCGGACCCGGTCACGGTGGCGTCCGGAGCCGAGGCATGAACCGAAGGCCGCGCCGTCCAGTTCCAGGGAAGCGGCCATCGCTCTGATGGCCTCCTCCCCCAGCCCGTCCGGGGCGGCGAAGAGCAGGTCGTGCATTTCCCAGAAGCGATTCTGGTCGGCCGCGCAGAGAGAGGCTTCGGCCGCCCTTTCGGCGTTGGGGTGAAGGTTCCGGAGCGGAAACTGGCGGAAGACGAGGCGCACCTGCCGGTCGTAGTGCGCTGCGATCTTTCGGAGCGTCTCGCCGTATTGCCGGCAGTAGGGGCACGCGAAATCGGAAAACAGCGTCAGGACCACCGGAGCGTCGGCGGGGCCGAGCGCAGGGTGGTCCGACGATTGCAGTTCGAATCGGAGCGGGGGGAGAGAGCGTTTCACCCTGTGCTCCCCTTCCAGCCTCTTCAGCAGCTTTGCCCGCGCGCGGTTCTCGCGCTCTGTGCGGAGGTGCCGTGCCACCAGCGGCAGCGCCGCTTCCCTGGATACGGTGATGCGCTCTTCGTTATCCCGGTAGAAGTCCTCGATCTCCTCGGCCGTCGGTTCAAACTCCGCGGGCGGGAGCTCTTTCGCGAGCAGCGCCTCCACGGCGATCCCCTGCCTGCCGGCTTCCGCCGCGAGCAGTCGCTCTTCGAGGAGGCGTTCGAGTGCCTCTTCGAGGATTTCATGCCGCCGGTGCGCGTGGGTGGCCTGGGCGCGCGCGGTTTTGAGCTCCAGCGCCTCCAGTTCAGCCTGCGCCGCGGCGCGGACCTCGGCTTCGCTGATAACGACGTCTCCGAGGGTGGCCAAAGGGGGGGCGCCCCCCCGCTCCTCCGCCAATGACGGGGGGCGGATGGGCCCCAGGCACAAAAGCAGCAGGCCCATGGCGATAGCGGTCCTGGTGCGTGACATATCGGCGCCTCCTGTTCCCGGAAAGAACCAGGCCGTCATGGTAACCGAGGCCCCCTCCCGGGCCAAGGGCGAAGATCGGAAATGAAGGCGTATTTCGTTAATTTGCCAACATTTGGATTGTAAAAGGGGATTTATTTATTGCCACGGGAATATCTGGACGGTAAGTTTAACGCGACAGGAGGGAGGACGTCTTATGTCGGACGGTAAAAAAACCCGGGGACCCCGGGGAACGGTGACCATCAATCCCGAACTCTGCAAAGGGTGCGGATTCTGCATCGAGTTCTGTCCTTCCGGAGTGCTGGCATTCAGCGACACCTTCAACGACAAGGGGTACCACACCCCGCAGGCGGCCAGGCCCGAAGCCTGCACCGGCTGCGACCTGTGCGGCGCCTACTGTCCGGACTTCGCGATTTTCGGATCGCTGAAAGAAAAGGTGGTCGCTTGAAAGGAGAACGAGTGAAAGCCGATCCCAAAGGAGTCCTGACCGGGGCCCACTTTTTTGACGGGGACCATGCCTGTTGCGAGGGGGCGCTCTCGGCCGGGTGCCGCTTCGTGGCCGGGTACCCCATCACCCCCTCGACGGAGATCGTAGAGAGGATTGCTGCCCGTTTCCCCTCCGTCGGCGGGATGTTCATCCAGATGGAGGACGAGATCGCCTCCTCCATCGCGATCCAGGGCGCCGTCTGGGGGGGGGCCAAGGCGATGACCGTGACATCGGGTCCCGGGCTTTCCTTGATGATGGAACATATCGGGTTGGCCGCCATGCTGGAGACTCCGTGCGTGTTCGTGGACGTGCAGCGCAGCGGCCCCTCCACGGGGCTCCCGACCATGCCCGCGCAGGGGGACATGATGCAGGCGCGCTGGGGCAGCCACGGCGACTACGAGATCATCGCCCTCTGCCCCAACAGTCCCCAGGAGTGCTACGACCTGACCATCGAGGCCTTCAACCTGGCCGAGGAATACCGAGTTCCCGTCATGATGATGATGGACGAGTGCGTCGGCCACATGACCGAAAAGGTCATCATTCCCAGGGCGGAGGAGATCGAGGTGACGCCCCGCCGCTTCACGACGCTGAAACCGGGGAAGTACCTCCCCTACCAGGCCAAGCGGAACGAGATTCCGCCCATGGTCAAGGCGGGGGATGGATACCGTTTTCACGTCACCGGCCTCACCCACGATGAGCGGGGTTATCCGGCGATGAACGCCGAGGCGCACGACCGCTGCGTGCGGCGGCTCGTGGAAAAGATCAGGAACAACGCGAGGCGGATCATCCGGATCGAGGAGACCGACACCGCGGACGCCGAGGTGGTGGTCGTCTCCTACGGTATCACGTCCCGGGTGGCGGGGAAGGCTATCCAGATGGCCAGGGCGGACGGGCTCAAGGTCGGCCACCTGCGCCTCATCACGGCCTGGCCCTTTCCCGAACGGCGGCTGCGCACGCTGGCCTCCCACGTGAAGGCCTTCGTCCTGCCGGAACTCAACTTCGGCCAGATGTTCTTCGAACTGCAGCGCGTCATCGAAGGGAAGGCCGCCTGCTACCCGGTCGCCCATGCCGGGGGGACCGTGCACGATCCCGAGGCCATCTATCGGCGGATCATGTATGCGGCCCGGCACGCGCGCATGAGGGAAAAGAAGGAGGTGACCCGATGAGTCGCGTCAACCCCGTGAACCAATACCTGCGGATGGACCGCATGCCCCATATCTGGTGTTCCGGGTGCGGGCTCGGGACCACGGTCAACTGCTTCATCCGGGCCGTCAAGGATTGCGGATTCCCCCTGGACCAGGTGGCGGTGGTGTCGGGGATCGGCTGCGCCGGCCGGGTGGCCGGCTATCTCAAGTTGGACAGCTTTCACACGACCCACGGCCGCCCCATCCCCTTCGCTACCGGCCTCAAGCTGGCCAACCCGAAATTGAAGGTGGTCGTGATCAGCGGCGACGGCGACCTTTTCGCCATCGGCGGCAATCATTTCATCCACGCGGCCCGCAGGAACATGGACCTGACGGTCGTGTGCGTCAACAATTTCACCTACGGCATGACGGGGGGGCAGCTGACGCCGACCACCCCGATCGACGCCATCTCGTCCACCTCCCCCTACGGTAATTTCGAGGAGCCGTTCAACCTGCCGTTTCTGGCCGAGTCGGCCGGGGCGGTCTACGTTGCGCGCTGGACCACCTATCACGTCAAGCAGGCCGCCAAGTCGATCCGGGAAGCGATCCAGAAGAACGGGCTCAGCTTCGTGGAGATCATCAGCCCCTGCCCGACCCTCTACGGGAGAAGAAACAAGCTCGGGGACGGGCTGGCGATGATGAAGGCGTTCAAGGAGAACAGCTCCATCGTCAATGGGGCGGACACGCGCGGGGTCGGCATGGATTTCAAGGGGAAGATCGTCTGCGGCAAATTTATCGACCGCGAAAAGCCGTCCTTCCTCGATATGTACCACGCGACCATGTCGGAACGGTTCGGGCCCTTCTACGAATGCTACGAGGGAGTGCAATGAGCACGACGGAGATCAAGTTCGCGGGTCTGGGGGGGCAGGGGGTCATCCTGGCCGGGATCATCATCGGCCGCGCCGCCAGCATCTATGACAACAAATACGCGACGCTCACGCAGAGCTTCGGGCCGGAAGCGCGCGGGAGCGCCTGCAGCGCCCAGGTCATCCTCTCGGACGAAAAGATCCTCTACCCCTACGTGACCCGGCCCGAGGTCCTGATGGCGCTGTCGCAGGAGGCGTTCAACAAGTTCCTCCCGGAAGCCAGGGACAACGCCACCATCATCATCGAGGAGGAACTGGTCCGTCCCAAGGGGCTCAAGCCGGGGATGAAGGTCTTCGGCATCCCGGCCACCCGGCTGGCCGAGGAACTGGGGCGCAAGATGATCCTCAACATCGTCATGGTCGGGTTCTTCACCGCGGTGACGAAGCTGGTCAACTACGAAACCGTGCGGGAGGCCGTGAAGGCGTCCGTGCCCCACGGCACCGAACATATGAACCTGCGGGCCTACGACCGCGGCTACGAGTACGGCCAGGCCCTGCTGTGATGGCGCGCCCCCTCATAATCCCGGGGCCGCGGTTGAAAAGGATTGACTGGCCCTGTTGCTGCCGGTAAATTACACGATTTTAAGCTGCTGTGCGCCCCGGCGCATGGAAGGAAAGGAACCAGACCATGGCAGAGAAGAAAAAGATGTCCAAAACGGCGCGCGCCAGCCTCGGCAACAAGTCGGAGGCTTACGCGCAGGCTTGCCCGCAATGCGGCACCGCGATGGTGGCGACCAAGGTGATCAAATACGCGGGGATGCCGGGAGGCATGTTCTGGGTCTGCCCCAAGGACGAAAACCGGATCAAGATCTGATCCCGCCATGCGGCCCCGGTATAACGCCCACGGGCGTTTCCTCCCGTAGGAAACCCGCGTTTCCCGCCCGGCCGCTGAATCACTTCTCCCGGCTTACATAATAGGATCGAATCCATTCATCCAGGGCCGCCTTGGGATCGTGCACCACCTCGGGAGTGATTTCGAACCGGATCCCTTCGGCCCCGCGGATCAGGTTCAGCCCGTGTTCGTAATCCCGGAAGATCCCGGCGAAGATCTCTTCCGGCCGCTCTCCGCTCTCGTAGGCCCTCCGGCTCAAGATTCGGGCCGCCTCGGGGTGCAGGCGGATCTCGATGTCGTTTTTCTGCGACCACTCCCCGGCGATCGAATCGAGGGCGGCTTCCAGTTCCCGGAGCCTGAGGGCCCGGGCGGACTGCAGGATCTCCTCGAGGACCTCGTCGGGATGATCCACCAGCCTCTCTGTCAGTTCCAGCCGCTTTACCGCGGAATGGGGGAGGTGGTACTTGTACTCACGAAAGATCCGCTCGCACACCCCGACCAGGCTTCGTGCTCCCGTATGCTCCTCGTAGGCCCGTTCGGCAATCCGGTAGAGGCCCGCGTCGGTGTACGACAGCTCGATCCCGTAGGCTTCAAATGCGTTGACGTACTGGCGCATGATGGAGCCTTCGGAATTTTTCATGATTTCGAACAGGTCGTCCACCCCGAGTTCATGGCAGGCCACCACCACCGGCAGGCGTCCCACGAATTCTGATTCGAACCCGTACTCGATGAAATCGACGCTCTTGACCTCCCGGAACCAGTCCTCGTCCTTCGGCGCCCGGCGCCCCTCGGCGTTGAACCCGATCGCTTTTCCTCCCAGGCGTTTGCTGATGATGTCCGGGAGCCGGTTGAAGGCGCCGCTGACGATGAAGAGGATGTGACGGGTGTTGATGACCTGCCGGGTGACCTTACCCTTGGACTGGAACTCCATGGCCGCCTGCAGCTGGGAGGTCAGGTCGAACGGGGTGCGCAGGCTGACCTCCGTCTCCTCCATGAGCTTGAGCAGGCCGCGCTGCACCCCTCCCCCGCTGACGTCCCTCCCCAGGATGTTCGCGGGGGTGGCGATCTTGTCTATTTCGTCGAGATAGATGATGCCGTACTCCGCCAGGCGCACGTTTCCGTCCGCCTTCTGCACCAGTTCCCGGACCAGATCCTCCACGTCCCCCCCGACATAACCCGTTTCGGAAAACTTGGTGGCGTCCGCTTTCACGAAAGGGACCCCGATGAGGTCGGCTATGGTCCGGACCAGGTAGGTTTTCCCCACCCCGGTGGGGCCGAGCATGATGATGTTCTGCTTGGAGTATTCCTTGCAGGGAACATTCGCGGAGCAGCGCCGGATGTGGTTGTAATGGTCGCAAATGGCTGTGGCCAGAACCTTTTTGGCATCTTCCTGCCGGACCACGAAACGGTCGAGGTATTTTTTGATGTCCCGGGGGAGGTAATCGAACTCGAGGTCAAGGGGGGATTCGGTGGTCTCGTCCCCCTCCTCGGCGGTCCTGGCCTCCTCCGGCCTGGAGCCGATAACCCCGAGCTTGATCTGGTTGCCGTACTTCTTGGAGAAAAACTCCTCCATGTCCTTGCGTAACTCATCCGGATTTGGCCATTTAGGGCCATTGCATTCAAACAAGACAGCCTCCCCGACCGCATGTGGACAGCAAACCCATCCGGGCGATCTACTTAAAGTATGGGTTCGCATCCGCCAAAAATCAACCTGCGGCCCGGGAATTCGGGCGCCTTGCATGGTGGGGATGGTGCTTAGGAACGCGCGCGCCTGCGCGGCAGGTCGACCTTCTTGTCCGGGCTTTTCGGAGGATTACGGCGGGATTTTGTGGGGGACTTGCGGGCGGCTGCTGCCGGTTTCGGCTTGTTCTCCGCCGGTTTTCTTTTCTGCGCGTCGGGGCCGGCAAGAATCCGGTTGACCGGCGGCGGGGGCTCCTGGCGATCCTGGAGCTCTCTTTCAAAACCCTGCAGGAGGACGTTGGCGCGCTGGACCAGCAGCGGATCGCCGGCAAAGGACTTGGCGCCCCGCACAATCCGGGCCAGGTGGGCTTTCACGAGGATGTAAAAATCGAGCGCCGCGCCGGCCCGGTTCTTGCGGAGGGCGCGGATGATCGGGACGTAGGTCTCGAGGATGAGCGGTTCCTCCGCCGCGAGCGCGATTTCGAAGGTGCTCTGGAGGGATGGAACGCCTTCTTTCTCAAGGGCATAATCTTTTTGGCCACCGGCAGCCGCCAAGTCCGGGGCGTCGTCCGCCTGCTTCAGCTGGCGCCAGAAGGCGGGGGGGAGCGCCTTGAGGTTCCGGATCTGATCCGCGACGTCACTCTCCATCGCGTTCCAGAAGGCAATGGTCAGGTTGTTTTTCGTAAATCTCTGCTTAAGGCTAAGATACAGCTTCAATAGGGTGTTCTGGCGTTCGTTGATGGAGCCTTGCAGGTTCATGGGCCGCTCCCGTCCAACAACAGGTGACCAACCGCATTAAGAAGAGCCGGGTTTTCACTGTATCAGACCATCTCGGCAGCTGTAAAGCCCCTTGTTCATATTATTTTAAGGTCTTTTTCGCCCGGTTGCCGTGATAGGATGCGGCCCAGGGAAAACCGCTGCGGCAGGAGGAGACTGGGCCATGTTGAACTACATCTGGCTTGCCATGGTTGTGCTGGCCGTTGTCCTGGGCGGGATCAACGGCAGAATTGAAGCGGTCACCAAGGCCGCTATCGATTCCGCCTCCGGCGCCGTGACCATCGCTCTTGGGCTGGTCGGCGTCATGGCCCTGTGGCTGGGGATCGTCAAGATCGCCGAGGACTCGGGCCTGATGGCGCTTCTGGCCCGGGCTATCGCGCCGGTGCTGAAATGGCTCTTCCCCGACGTTCCGAAGGGGCACCCGGCCATGGCCAGCATGACAATGAATATCGCCGCCAATATGCTGGGATTGAGCAACGCCGCGACCCCCCTGGGGATCAAGGCCATGGAGGACCTGGAAACGCTCAATCCCAGGCCCGGGGTCGCTACCAACGCCATGTGCACCTTTTTGACCATCAATACCGCCAGCCTCCAGCTGATTCCCGCCACCATGATCGGCGTTATGGCTTCCGCCGGGTCGAGGGACCCCGCGGCCATCATCGGGACGACGATCGCGGCCACCTGCTGCGCCCTGACTGCGGGGATTGCGACGGTCAAGGTCCTGGAGCGGATCCCGTTCTTCGCCGCCGACCGTGGGGAGGGGGCGAGATGATGCAGCAGATCATTGGAACTCTTTCCGCCTGGGCGATCCCGCTCTTCCTGGTCGCCATTCCCCTGTACGGCGTCGCCAGGGGCGTCAAGGTCTACGAGAGTTTCGTGGAAGGGGCCAAGGGTGGATTCCAGACGGCCATCCGCATCATCCCCTACCTGGTCGCCATCCTGGTCGCTGTGGGCATGCTGCGCGCGGCGGGGGCGATCGAAATGCTGTCACGGGGGCTCGATCCGCTCCTGGCCCGGCTCCATTTCCCGGCGGAGATTCTGCCGCTGGCCCTGATGCGGCCCCTGTCCGGGAGCGGGTCGCTCGGCATCGTCACGGAATTGATCCAGGTGCATGGGCCGGACTCCCTCCTCGGTCGGCTGGCCGCCACCGCCTACGGGAGCACGGAGACCACCTTTTATGTCCTGGCCGTCTATTTCGGCGCGGTCGGCATCAAGAAGGTCCGGCATGCGGTTTTCGCGGGCCTCGTCGCCGATGTCGTCAGCATCGTTGCAGCCATCACCTTTTGTCGTCTTGCCTTTGCCTGATTCCGCGCAGTCGGTCCCTCCCACTTTCCGGCTTTCCGCTGTTTGAAAATCGGGGGGCTGAGGTTATAATCCCCCATCGGTCACGATTGAGAGGCTCAACTTTAGATCAAGATTAGAGTTGAGCGCCCGTTACTTGTCAGGAGAATCCACGATGATTGTGAAATTATGTAGTCACCCGGGGCGAATCCGCACCCGCGCAAGGGTGGTGATGCTTATGGTGTTTCTTCTCGGCGCCCTGGCGGTGCCTCTGGCGGCCCAGACCCATGCGGAGGCCCCCCCGGTGCCCCATGCCGGCGGGGAAGCGTCCCTGGTGCTTCCCGATCTGGGCCAGGTGGAGTTTCAGGGAATGAACGCCCGCACCCTTCTGAAGGTGGGGCTGGGTGTCTGCGTCCTGGGGCTCCTGTTCGGCCTGATCATCTTCATGCAGCTTCGGAGCCTCCCGGTTCATAAAGCGATGCAGGAAATCTCCGAGCTTATTTACGAAACCTGTAAGACCTACCTCATCACCCAGGGCAAATTCATCCTTATCCTCGAGGTCTTCATCGGCATCATCATGGTGATTTACTTCGGGTTCCTGCAGCATTTCACCGCCGAAAAGGTTGTCATCATACTTATATTCAGTCTGATCGGGATCGCAGGCAGCTACGGGGTCGCATGGTTCGGCATCCGCATCAACAACTTCGCCAATTCCCGGACCGCTTTCGCCAGCCTGGAAGGGAAACCGTTCCCCTGCTACGCCATTCCGATGAAGGCGGGCATGAGCATCGGCATGGCGCTGATCAGCGTCGAGTTGTTCATGATGCTGTGCATCCTGCTCTTCGTCCCCGGCGATTACGCCGGCAACTGTTTCATCGGTTTCGCCATCGGGGAGTCGCTGGGCGCCGCCGCCCTGCGCATTGCCGGCGGGATTTTCACCAAGATCGCCGACATCGGTTCCGACCTGATGAAGATCGTCTTCAATATCAAGGAAGACGACGCCCGTAATCCCGGAGTCATCGCGGACTGTACCGGGGACAACGCCGGGGATTCGGTGGGGCCGACGGCGGACGGGTTCGAAACCTACGGCGTGACCGGGGTGGCGCTGGTTTCCTTCATCCTGCTCGCGGTCCCGAACGAACTCGTCCAGGTCCAGCTCCTGGTGTGGATTTTCGTCATGCGCATCATGATGATCATCGCGAGCGGGATGTCCTACCTGATCAACGAGTCGCTGGCGCGGATGCGCTACCGGAACGTGGAAAAAATGAATTTCGAGTCGCCGCTGACGAGCCTGGTCTGGCTGACCTCGATCATATCGGTCACGATCACCTTCCTGGTCTCCCACTTCCTGATCGGGTCGCTGGGGGACGGCACCCTGTGGTGGAAACTCTCGATCGTCATCTCCTGCGGAACCCTCGCGGGGGCCATCATCCCGGAACTGGTCAAGGTCTTCACCTCCACCAAATCGAGCCATGTGCGCGAGGTGGTGGCTTCGGGCCGGGAAGGGGGCGCCTCGCTCGGCATCCTTTCCGGTTTCGTCGCCGGGAACTTCAGCGCCTACTGGCTCGGCATAGCGATCATAGCCCTGATGACGGTGGCCTACCTGGTGAGCACCATGGGTTTTGGCGCCCTGATGCTGGCTCCCGCCGTTTTCGCCTTCGGCCTGGTGGCTTTCGGGTTCCTCGGCATGGGACCGGTGACCATTGCGGTCGATTCCTACGGCCCCGTCACGGACAACGCGCAGTCGGTGTATGAATTGTCCCTGATCGAACAGATCCCGGACATCAAGCAGGAAATCAAGAAAGAGTACGGCTTCGACGTGCGGTTCGAAAAGGCCAAGGACCTGCTCGAGGAGAACGACGGCGCCGGCAACACTTTCAAGGCGACGGCCAAGCCGGTGCTGATCGGCACGGCCGTGGTGGGGGCCACGACGATGATCTTCTCCATCATCGTTCTGCTCACCCACGGACTCGCTCTCGAGTACATCGAAAAACTCTCCCTGCTCCATCCCCCCTTCCTGCTCGGCCTGATTACCGGGGGAGCGGTCATCTACTGGTTCACGGGCGCCTCGACCCAGGCCGTCACCACGGGCGCCTACCGCGCGGTGGAGTTCATCAAGGCCAACATCAAGCTGGAAGGGGTGGAAAAGGCCTCCGTCAGCGACAGCAAGAAGGTCGTGGAGATCTGCACCCGCTACGCGCAGAAGGGGATGTTCAACATCTTCCTGACGGTGTTTTTCTCGACGCTGGCCTTCGCCTTCATCGAGCCCTTCTTCTTCATCGGCTACCTCATCTCCATTGCCCTGTTCGGCCTCTTCCAAGCCATTTTCATGGCCAACGCCGGGGCGGCGTGGGACAACGCGAAGAAGATCGTCGAGGTGGACCTGAAGGAGAAGGGGACGCCGCTGCATGCCGCCACGGTGGTGGGGGACACGGTCGGGGACCCCTTCAAGGATACCTCTTCGGTCGCCATGAACCCCGTGATCAAGTTCACCACCCTGTTCGGGCTCCTCGCCGTGGAGCTGGCCGTGAGCATGTCGGCGACGGCCGCAGGCACCACCCGCGTCATTGCCGCCGTGTTCCTGGCGGTTTCGATGGTTTTCGTACTGCGCTCCTTCTACGGGATGCGCATCCGTTCGGAGGTCTCCTAGCGGGGCAGGAGCGCGTGCGGTTCGGCCGTACGCGCTCGCCGTACCCCCCGCGGGATGGTACAATGGCTCCAGGATTTCCTCTTGGGACTCAGGCCGGGCCAGGGGGCGGCTCCGGCGGACGGGACGGAGGATGAAAATGAGCCCCTCCTCCCGGATGCGCATCTAATCCCTCGCGGGGCGGAAAGTGCGATTTATTGGAACCGGCCGCGACCCCGGAAAGTAAAATGAATGAAACGGTGAAAGGGACCGGGGTCCCCGCCAATCCGACGGAAGAGATGGAAATGAAGGAAGGCGACAACAAAATCCGAATCAAGCTTCCGACCCGGATCCGGACGCGGCCCTCGCTCTTTCATTACATCCGGGAAACGCCGGAAGAGAGTGCCTTCCGGGATATCGACTGGAGCTTCCTCACCCACCCGGTCCGGAGTTTCCAGCAGTGGCGGAAGGAGCCGCGGACCGTCTCTTCCTTGTTCCATTACGCGGATGAGGATCCCAAGACCCCCTTCAGTTGGAAGGCATTCCTCGCCGATCTCTTCACCCGGGCCCACGGTCCCGCCTTCGTCACATCGGTGTTCGCCCATCCAGAGGGATACGAGGAGGAGCATGCCCGGAGGCGCACCCGGAGGATGGAAGCGGGGATGCTTTCGCTCTTCATCCACGCGGCGGTGCTGGGACTCATCATGGTGGCGGTGAGCGAGGCGGAAGCCCCGGCCCCGGTCGACGACAACATCGTGTACGTCAGCAACCCGGTTTATCTCCCCTACGAGTTCGAGGGGGACGGCCGGGACGGCGGCGGCGGCGGGGGCGGCGGCAAAAACCAGCAGGAACCGGCGGCGACGGGTGAAATGCCGGAGACCACCCGGGTGCAGATGTTGGCGCCCGACCCTGACAATCCGCAACCCCTCCTCCCCGCGGAGGACCTGCTGGCCCAGGTGGCGAGCGTCCAAATGCCGATCGATCTCCCGCGCGACCTCTCCCTCCCGATCGGGGACATTTCGGCTCCTCCAAACTATTCCCGCTCCTCCGGCCCCGGCAGCGGCGGCGGCATCGGCACGGGGCGCGGGACCGGGGTCGGGTCCGGCACCGGCGCCGGGGTGGGCCCCGGCAGCGGTGGGGGGATGGGGGGTGGCAGCGGCGGCGGCATCGGCAGCGGCGTGGGACCATACGTGGCCGGCAGCGGTGTGAAGGACCCGGTGGCGGTGCTGCAGCCATTGCCCGCCTACACCGAGGACGCGCGCAAGGCCCGGATCGAGGGGGCCGTGCTTATCCAGGCCATCATCCGCAAGGACGGCACTGTCGACAATTTCAAGGTGTTGCGTGGGCTGGGGCACGGTCTGGATGAATCGGCCATCAAGACGATCGCGTCCAAATGGCGCTTCCGCCCCGGCACCCTGAACGGCGTCCCGGTGGATGTCCAGGCGAACATCGAGGTTGTTTTCCGCCTGTATTAGGGGCAGCGGCGGAGGGTCTATTGTCATGGCGATTAGTGCGCGGAAAAAGGGGTATAAGTCCGAAATCAACATCACCCCCTACATCGATATCCTCCTGGTCCTGCTGATCATCTTCATGGTCGCCGCCCCCCTGAAGCAGCACGAGCACCCGGTGCGGGTGCCCCAGCCGGCGCCGGCGGACCAGCCCAAAAACGTCAAGCCCGATTCCATCATCGTCGAAATGGACAGCGATCACACGGTCCGGCTGAACCAGCGGCCCGTGACCCTGACCGAGTTGGAATCGACGCTGACGGAGGTGTTCGCCCGGCGCGCGGCCAAGAACATGTTCATCCGCGGGGATTCCTCGCTCCCATACGGCGACGTCTTCGTTTTGCTCGACATCGCCAGGCGGGCGGGGGTGGGCGATGTCGCCCTGCTGGAGAAATCGAGCTCCCCGGCCCCCGCCGCACACTAGAGGATTTTCCCTCCCGGGCGCCCGGCCGCAGGGTAAAATAGACAGCGGCCATGAGAATCCCGTTCATCCACCACTCGCCCGTGATCTTCATCGCGATCGGCCTGATCGTCGTTTCGACCGTCGCGCTTGCGTTTGTCAGCTACCACTACACCGTCGGGCGCGAAAACCTGGCGGAGACCACGCTGGTGCAGAGCAACATCAAGCTGGCGCAGCAGTACGTGGACCGCATCGAGCAGCGGATCGTCGACAACGACCTCATCCTCAACGACATGATCGACGTGAATGAGCCCGGGCGGTGGCCCGAGATGGTGGCGGCGGTCAAGGAGGCGGACCTCAACGTGGATCAGGTGTACATCCTCAGCCCGGAGAGCAACTACCCGCTCTTCCCCCCCTACTCCCACGAAATCCGGAACCAGTGGGGCGCCTTCCGGGCCAGTTTCAACGTGCACGACCTGGATGTCGAGCGGCTGATTCTCGACCAGCCCCACCACCTCCACATGGAACGTCCCAACAACTACTTCTTCGCCTCCTATTTTCTGAAGGAAACACGCGCGGGGAAACCGGTACTGGTTTGCTACCAGATGAACTTCGATGCCATCCTCAGCCTGCTCGACCGGAGGCTCCGGGACCTCGAGGACCGCTTCTACGTCAGCATCGTCGATTTCGAGAACAACGTCATCTACGGCCAGCCCGTATCGCGCGCCTCGAAGTATTTCTTCGAGGCGCGCTTCCCCACGACGCTCTACAAATGGATCCTGCAGGTCGTGCCGCGCAATTACACCGAGCTGGAACGGGGAGTGAAGAACCAGCGGCGCACCAGCCTCGTTTTCATCATCCTGAGCATGCTGCTGATTTTTTTCAGCCTCGCCATCATCTACGTCGTCTGGAGGCACGACCGGCAGCTGCGCCAGCTGAAGGAGCACTTCATCGGCAACGTCAGCCACGAACTGAAAACTCCTCTCTCGCTGATCCGCATGTTCAGCGAAATGCTGGTGACGGGGCGGGTGCAGGGGGAGTCCAAGCGGGTCGAGTACACCCGGGTCATCCACAATGAAAGTGAGCGCATGTCGCGCCTCATCAATAACCTCCTCGATTTCTCCGGCCTGTCGCGCGGCGTCGAGCAGAAGCACCTCGAGCGGGTCAACCTCGGGACCCTCGTCGCCAACGCCGTGGAGGCTTACCGTTACGAGGCCGAAAAAGCCGGTTTCCGGATGGCGCTGCACGTCGATCCCGATATTCCCGATACCCTCGCCGACCCGAGCGCCGTGACGATGGCGCTGTTCAACCTGCTCGACAATTCCATCAAGTACTCCGGGGACCGGAAGGAGGTGGAGGTTAGGGTGACAAGGGGCGACGGGACCCTCAGCCTGGCGGTGATTGACAAAGGCCTGGGGATCCCCCATGCTGAGCAGGAAAAAATTTTTGATCAGTTCTATCGCGGCAGCGGGTCTTCCGTCAGCGGGGTGCGCGGCAGCGGGATCGGCTTGGCCATCACCCGCTATGTGGCCCGGATGCACGGGGGGGAGATTTCGGTGAAGAGTGAGCCGGGCGCGGGGAGCGTGTTCACGCTCGAGATCCCGATCCGGACGGCGCCGGAAGACTCCGGGCCCGGGGACGGGAGCCCGCGGCCCGGGCGGGCGGAGAATTGGTGATGCAACGAATTCTCGTGATCGAGGACGAAAAAGAGATGGTCCGGGGGCTCAGGGACATCCTCGAGTTCGAGGGCTATGAAGTCTCCTCGGCGGAAACGGGGAAAGAAGGGCTCGAGGCAATCGCCCGGAGGGAACCCGACTGCATCATCCTTGACCTGATGCTGCCCGATATGGGGGGGCTCGAGGTTTGCGAGCTGATCCGGGCCCGGGGTCTCGGCACCCCCATCCTGATGCTCACGGCCAAGGCTCAGGAATACGACAAGATCCGCGGCTTCAAGGCGGGGGCCGACGACTACCTCACGAAGCCGTTTGCCGTCGGGGAGCTGCTGGCCCGGGTAATGGCGCTCCTGCGGCGCCGGGGGGTGTATGGCAGGGACGAGGATGTCGTGCGGATCGGCCCGAGCCAGGTGGACGTGAAGCACTTTCTAGTGCGGCGGGGGAGGAAGGAGTATTCCCTATCCCACTACGAGGTGGAACTGTTCAAGCTGCTGTACGCCCGGGCTAACCAGCCGGTGTCGCGCGACGAGATCTTGGACCGGGTGTGGGGGACCGAAAGTTTTCCGACCAACCGTACCGTGGACAATTTCATCGTGAAGCTCCGGAAGAAGATCGAGGAGGATTACCGGAACCCGCGCCACATCCTGACTATCTACGGGGTCGGGTACAAACTGAGCCCATGACATTTCTTGTGGATTTCCTCGGCGCCCTCGCGTTCAACGGCCGGGCCATCCGCGCCCTGGGGGCGCGGGGGATGGTCGGGGTGGGGGCGGCCTGTTATTGCGCCGGGGTGCTGGTGTACGGGTTGGTACGCCGCGCGGTCTATGCCGACCTGCCGGAGGTGATTGGAAGTCCGTCCGGTATGACCGGCCTGTGGCACGATCTTGACCTGGTCCCGGCCCTGGCCTTCCTACTCCTGGTTTACCTGCCCTCCGTCATTGCCCTGGCCAACCTCCTGGCGCGCGACGGGACCGGTTTTTCCTGCTCCCGCAAGGAGTGGCGTGCGCATGCGGCCGTGCTGCTCCCTCTCTGGGGCGCCGTTTGTTTCATCGCCGCCCCCGTGCAATGGCTGGTCCCCCATTTCCTGATCGCCGGTTACGTGGAGATCTCCTTCGGCGTGCTGGTCCGGTCGCTCCTGCTCGCCGTCACCACCTTCCGGGCGGTCGGGAGCCTTAACCGCCTGTCCCCCGGCGCGACCACCGGGACCCTCCTCCTGTCCGCGCTCACCCTCCCCGTGTATCTCCTGATGTCGTTGTATGCCCGGGTCCTCCTCTTTGTCCTGTTCGCGTCGGCGGCTGTTTGGGCGCTTGCGGCGTTCCGCGCCCGCCGGGTCCCGCGGGGCGCCGCACGGCGCTTCAGGAGAAACCTCGACGCCCTGACCGTCGACCCTGAAAACGTGGACGCCCACCTCGAGCTGGGGCTGGCCCACCTCGAGGGCCGGGATCCCGCCCGGGCCCGCGGCTATTTCGCCCGGGCGGTCGCGATCGCCCCGCAGGACCCCCGGTGCCACTACCTGCTCGGCCGGGTCCTGGAAAGGGAGGGGGACTGGGAAGGGGCGCTCGGCCGGTACGAGGAGGTGCTGCGGCTCGACCCGGAACACGGGTCCGGCGCCGCGCTGCGGGAAGCGGGCAAGGCCCGCCTGCACTTGGGGAGGGTGGACGGGGCGATCGAATGCCTCGAGGCCTCTCTCCGGCTGCGCAACGACGATCCCGAGGCCCACTACTGGATGGCGCGGGCGGCGCGGGAAGCTGGGGACAGCGGGCGGATGAGGTTCCACCTCGATCTGATCGCGGACCGGGCGCGCTCGAGACCGGGAAGGGCAGGGAAGGGGGAACGGGAGTGGGTCCGCCGGGCCCGGGACCTGCGCCACGGCGGCGCCTGACCCGGGGCTCGAAACCGCCGCCGCTTTATGCTAGTTTGTGTCCATGCGAATCTATACGGAAGAGCACGCCAAATCGGGGATCGACGCGCCCCTGCCGGAGATCGAGTGCTGGGAGAACCAATACCCGGGCTACGAGATCGAGATCATCCTTCCCGAGTACACGGCGATCTGCCCCAAGACCGGGCTCCCCGATTTCGGGACGCTGATCGTGACCTATGTCCCCGACGAGTGGTGCCTGGAGCTGAAATCGCTCAAAGAGTACGTCACGGCCTACCGCAACCTCGGCATCTTCTATGAAAACGCGGTCAACCGGATCCTTCGGGACCTGGTCCGGGCTTGCCGTCCCGTGTCTATGAGAGTCCGTGGGGAGTTCACCCCCCGCGGTGGGATCCAGAGTCGCATCGAGGCCCGCTACGCCCGACCGGAGGCGTAGAACCCGGGAGCGCGCCTACCAGCTGATGACGAAGCCGGCCGTGGTCTGGGTGAAATGGAGCGAGCCGTCCCGCGCGTTCGGGATTCGGTAGCCGCGCACGTCGATGTTGAAGCCCAGGGGCCCCAAGAGGCGCCGCAGCTTGATCCCCACGCCGTAGTTGGCCGTGAATTTGGTGCCGAATCCGAAGGCGGCGGCCGCCAGGTCCTCCAGGCTCTCCTCCGGATCGGAATCGGGGCTCCAGGTCCGGATGAACCCAATGCCGGCCGTGGCATAGGGGGCGACCCGCCCCGGGACCTGTAGGATCAGGTTGCTGTCCATCTGGAACGCCTTGACCCCCTGCTTGGCGAACCTGGGGCTGAAGCTGATATTCTGTTCGAAGCCGAGGACGCTCCCCCCGGAGAAGCGGGCTCCCATCGTGGCTCCGAAATCCCCCTCCAGCAACTCTTGCGGCGCCTCGGAGGCGCCGTCGAAGGTGAGCTTGCCCGGCTTTTGGGCGCCCCCGTAAAAAACAGCCTCGCCCGCCGTCAGCAGCGATGCGGCGGACAGGACGAACACCAGCGTCATTACCAGGTTTTTCATGAATCCTCCCTTGAAACGTATCGGACACCGGGCCGCGAATGTCCAGAAAAACCCTTTTATCCCCGTCGATCCCCCTGCCAAAGCGCCGGTGCGTTTCCCCGGGGCACTCATCCGGATCGCGGCCATCAGCGCGGCCCCGCAAGCCCGCCGACCGGAGCGGCCGGGCGGAAGGCGTCGCCGACCCCGTACCCGGTTGGCGGACCCCGGCCAACCCCGCCTGTCCCGTCGATCCCCCCGTTCCATCCTCGAGGCCGAGAAGGAAGTATACCCCAGCCCACGGGACAGGTGGGAATGGGAGGAAAAAGTATACTGGATATTTACGTTAAAGGAGGAAAGATGACATAATGCCCCTTTTTGGGAGGTGGTGATATGCGTGGATGGGGGCCCCGGAAAGGGCCATGGATCTTTTTGCTTGCAGCCTGGATCTGCCCCGGGCTCCTTTTCGGAGGCGAGGGACGATTGTCGCTCGTGGGGATGGGACCGGGCGATCCCGACATGGCGACCGTCAGGGCCCTGGGCCGGGTGCGGGAAGCCGATATCATTTATACCCTGAGCCCCGATCTCCTGGAGCGCTTCAGGGTGGAATTGAAAGGGAAGGACGTCCGGGATCTTTCCGGTTCTGGTGTTACCCGATATCACGCCCGTTCGGACAGGAACGATGCCGGCGCCGGGAAGGCCGCGGCGCCGGATGAGGGGAAAAAGACCCGCGACGGACTCGTTGGCGATGTGAAACGCGCCCTGGGCGAGGGGAAGAAGGTCGTGTTCATAGACAGCGGAGACCCGCTGATCTACGGCCCCTGGGCGTGGCTGCTCGGGGAATTCGGAGACTCCGGCATGGAGGTCGTTCCCGGCATCAGTTCCTTCAACGCGGGGCTCGCCGCCCTGCGGCGCGACCCCACCTGGTCCTCCGATACCCACACCATAATACTGACCACCGACCGGACGCGGGGCAGGGACAGGCTGGAGAACCTGGCTGCGCACCGGTGCAGCCTGGTCCTGTTTACCCACAAAACGGAATTTCCTGAGATGATGCGCAAGCTCAGGACCCAGTATCCGGAGACGACTCCGGTCGCCGTGGTATTCTATGCCGGTTACGAAGGTCGGGAGTCGGTGGTGCGCGGTAACCTAGAGACCATCGTGCCGCTGATGGAGCACAGGGACCTGCCGCTCGAACATATCGTTTTCGTCGGGGATTTCCTCGGCTTCAGCCTGGAGGGGGAGAGATGAAGGGGAGAATGATCTCACTTGCCATCGTGGCGGCGCTGCTCGCGCTCGTGCCGGCCCGGGACGGATGGGGGTCGGAATGCGCTTCCTGCCACCAGGCCCAGGGGGTACAAGAGCGGGTGCCCGACATCGATCCGATCCGGATACGGACGGACGAGGGGGTCCGGAGCATCACCATCGGTGAGGCCTACAAGTTCCACGGCCACTCCTGCCCCGGGCTGATCCTCACCTTCCGGGCGACACAGTACGGCATCCGCCTCCTGTTCGGCGAGGAGGTTCCTGACCGGAAGGACCTCGAGATACTGACCCGGGCGCCGCTGGCAGGGGGGGTCGATTTCCTCGATCTCTTCATGATCGGCGAGGGACGGAAAGCCCCGACGCGGCTCCCCGCGGGAATGGCGCGCGACCGGAACCTGATCTCCTTCACCTTCATCCGGAAATCGACCCGGATGGCGGTGGATGTCCGGATGAAGCCGGAACACTACCCGGAGGATTTCTTCGCCTACAAGAAGAAGCAGTCTGACGGCACACTCACTCCCGCGGATTGGGAGGTGCTCCATGGTTATATCAAGGGGATGATACTCGCTTTTCCCACCCTCTCCCTGGAACACCTCTTCGGCGAACCACGTCCCTACTCGCTCCTCACCTGGGGGCAGGCGCTCCCGGCCCACGAGCCGGCGGTTCCGTCGGCGCCGGAGTATGGGCAGATCGTGGTGGCCACGGGAAGCCCGTACGAACTGGGGCTGGTCGACGAACTCGCCCGCGAGTTTTCGACCAGGCACGGGGGGGTGATCCGGTGCATCAAGACCCCTACCGGGCCCGGTCTCGATCTGGGCCGGAACGGGATGGTCCACATCACGATCGGTCACGAAGCGGAGGCCACGGCCCGCTTCGCCGCGGAGGGACACGCGGCCCGGAGAGCTGACCTGATGCACAACTTCACCGTCATCGTCGGACCCCGGGCCGATCCGGCCGGGATCGACGGGGTCCGGGAACTAGCGGAGGCACACCGGAGGATCTTCCGCGCCGGGTCCCCCTACCTGTCCCGTGGAGACGGCGGCGGCATGGACCTGCTGGAACGGAAGATCTGGGGATCCCTGGGTCTCGACCCCGCGGGATCCGCCTGGTACACGACCAGCGGTCGGTTCATGCTCGATTCGCTCCTCGATGCCGATGCGCGCGGACAATACCACATGCTCGATTCCTCGACCTGGGCGATGCACAAGGGGAAGACGAAAAACCTCAGGCTCTTCGTCATGGGACCTCCCAACCGCTACGAGATCTGCCTTGTGAGCGCGGAGCGGCACCCCCACCTCTCCTACAACGGGGAGGTGGCCGGAGCGTTCTACGATTTTCTCACCGGTGAGGAGGGGCAGCGCGTGATCGCCCGGTTCGGCGTGGGGCAGTACGGCGAACCTCTCTACCACCCTGCGCGCAACGGGGTGGGGGGGAAGTAGAAGGTGTGTCCGGGCAAAGGCGTTGACGCGCGCCGCGCCGCGTCCTAATCTGGGATCATGAGCGAACCCCGGCACACCAACGCCCTGATTCACGAGACCAGTCCCTACCTCCTGCAGCACGCCCACAACCCGGTGGACTGGTACCCCTGGGGGCCGGAGGCCCTCCGGAAGGCGAAGGAGGCGGACAAGCCCATCCTCCTGAGCATCGGCTATTCCGCCTGTCACTGGTGCCACGTGATGGCGCGGGAGTCGTTCGAAGACGAAGAGACCGCCCGGGTGATGAACTCCTGCTTCGTCAACATCAAGGTCGATCGGGAGGAGCGACCGGACTTGGATGCCATCTACATGACGGCGGTGCAGCTGATGACGGGGCGCGGCGGCTGGCCCATGACGGTCTTCCTGACGCCGGACCAGAAACCATTCTTTTGCGGCACCTATTTCCCGAAGGAGGACCGGCACGGCCTCCCAAGCTTCCGCCGGGTGCTGGCCGGTGTCGCCAACGCCTACGAGGAGCGGCGGCACAAGGTCCTCGGCGACGCGGACGCCGTCACCGCGGCGCTGTCGGCTTCGCTCCAGGGGGGCGGCGGGGAAAGGGGGGACGCTCCCGCCCTGGACGCCGCGCTCCTCGGGCGGGCGGCCGCCGCGATCGCCGGGGGCTACGACCCGGTCGACGGCGGGTTCGGCGGGGCTCCCAAGTTCCCCCCCTCCATGACCCTCGGCTTCCTGATGCGCGCGGCCGTGAGGGAGGGGAACCGCAACTATCTCGACATCGTCAGCCACACTCTCGCACGCATGGCTGCGGGCGGCATCTGCGACCAGCTTGGAGGAGGATTCCACCGCTACTCGGTGGATGCCCGCTGGCTCGTTCCCCACTTCGAAAAGATGCTCTACGACAACGCCCTGATCGCCCGCGCCTACCTCGAGGCGTACCTGTTGACGGGTGATCCCTTCTTTCAGAGGACTTGTGAAAAAACGCTCGATTACGTCCTCCGTGAGATGACCTCGCCCGAGGGGGGCTTTTATTCTTCCCAGGACGCCGACAGCGAAGGGGAGGAGGGGGCGTTCTTCGTATGGATGGAGGGGGAGATCCGGTCCCTGCTCGGGGAGGAGGACGCCCGGCTCTTCGGCGTGTACCATGGGGTGACCCCGGGAGGCAATTTCGAAGGGAAGAACATCCTTCATGTCCCCCGGCCCGCGGAGGACGCGGCCCGGGAGGCCGGGGTTACAAAGGAGAGGTTGGAGGAGGCGGTCGGCAGGGGGCGGCGGCTGCTCTTCGCCGCGCGCCAAAGGCGCCCCCGGCCGGGACGCGATGAGAAGATCCTCACCGCCTGGAACGGGCTGATGCTGCGCACCTTCGCCGAAGCCGCCGCGGCCCTCGGGCGCGCGGATTACAGGCGGGCCGCCGAACGCAACGCCCGGTTCCTCCTTTCGACCCTGTGCGGGACAGGAGGGGTGCGGAGAAGCTACAAGGACGGCCGCGCGCGCTTCAACGGTTGTCTCGAGGATTACGCTTGCCTGGTGGACGGCCTGGTCTCGCTCTACGAAGCCACCTTCGATCCCGCCTGGATCCGGGAAGCTGCGCGGCTGGCGGGGGAGATGGCCGATCGCTTCTGGGATCCGGTTGCCGGCGGGTTTTTCTTCACGGCGCAGGACCACGAGACGCTGATCCACCGGCCGAAGGAGTTCTGGGACAACGCGACCCCTTCGGGCAATTCGGTCGCCGCCCTGGCGCTGCTCCGCCTCGGGACGCTGATGGGGGAAGAGCGCTGGAGAGGGTACGCGGAGGCCATCTTCGAAATCAACGCGGGGACGATCGCCCGGCACCCGGCCGCCTTCGGCTACCTGCTCGGCGCCCTCGATTTCAACCTCGGCCCGGTCCGGGAAATCGCCGTTGCAGGGGACCCGGAGGAGGCGTCCGCGCGGGGAATGCTACGGGAGATCTTCGGGCGCTATCTTCCCAACAAGGTGGTGGCCTGCGGGGCGCCCGGGGAGGTGGCGCTGCTCGAGGGGAGGCCCGGCATGCCGGGTGCGGCGACAGCCTGGGTTTGCGAGGGCTCGACCTGCCTCGAGCCGGCCGCCACGGCGCAGGAACTGGGGGAGCGGCTCGGGCCGCCGCCCCGATTTTGACAAGATAACTCTTTCAACCTTTGTCGAAGCCTTTATAATTCATGGCGACAGGACGCGGAAGCGCGCCTGGACAAGCTGGAAGAACAGGAGGAGAGAATCCGGGACGTGGGGCTGCAGCTATGCCTGGGTGTGCAGATGCAGCTGGGTGTTCCCGGGATCGTGCCGGTGGTCCACGGCGGCGTGCCCCGCCGGGACCGTCGTTGCGGGGATGCCCGGGATTGGTGCTGACGGCTTTCATGTGCTTTCATACGGGGATACGATGACGAAGGAACAGGAAGAACAGGGTTTTAGGGTGACGGACCGGAGGAGTTTCCGGGAGGATGGCGAGCCGACGGCCGCAGCGGCCGAGGAATCGGAGAAGGCGCCGCGGCAGGCGGCGGAACCACCCCGGGCGGAGCCTGCGCCGGGGCCGGAGGGCGTACCGGGCCGGCTGATCGATTTCTCGTCCTATATCCTTTCCTACTACGCCCAGGGGATGGTGCTCATGGGGGAGGTGCCGAATCCCCACACCAACAAGAAGGAAGAGGACATGAACGCCGCGCGGCACATGATCGACATCCTGACGATGCTCGAAGAGAAGACCCGGGGGAATCTCGCGGCGGAAGAGGTGAAACTGCTCGAATCGGTACTGTATGAACTCCGGATGAAGTTCATGGCCAAGACGAACCGAATCCAGCTGTAGCGGGTGCCATGAAAGTCATCACGCGACTGGAGGACCTCGCCCCGGAATATGCCCTCCCGGTGGCCACCGTCGGGAATTTCGACGGCGTCCACCTGGGACACCAGAGCCTGATTCGGGACCTGGTGTCCCGCGCGGCTTCCCTGGGTGGCACCCCGGTGGTCCTCACCTTTCACCCTCACCCGCTCCAGGTGCTGGCCGCCAACAACGCCCCGCTGCAGATCCAGACCCTCCGCCAGCGGCTTGCCGTCATCGAGGCTCTGGGAATCCCCCTGACAGTGGTCATACCCTTCGACCTCGAGCTCGCCCAGAGGGAGGCGCGCGATTTTGCCCATGAGTTATGGGAAAGGCTGGTTTTCAGGGAAATCTACGTGGGGCCGAACTTCGCCTTCGGACACCGGCGGCAGGGGAGCTTCAACCTGCTCAAGGAAATAGGGGAGGAAAAGGGCTTCCTCACCGGCAAGATCCACCAAGTGCAGTTCCGGGGAAGCCGCGTGTCGAGTACGGCCATCCGCCAGGCGCTCACGAGCGGCCATGTGGGCCTGGCGCGGCGCCTGCTGGCGCGCCCCTACGCGCTGGAGGGGCGGGTGGTCCACGGCAGGGGGCTGGGGTCGAAGCTGCGGATTCCCACGGCCAACCTGGAGACCCCCAACGAACTGATCCCCCGGCGCGGGGTCTACGTGTCGCTCCTCGAGCTGGAGGGGTGCCGCTACCGGGGGGTGACCAATATAGGGTTCCGTCCCACCGTGACCCCCGGGGCGGGGGCGGCCCTGAGCATCGAGACCCACCTGCTCGATTTCGACCGGGACATCTACGGGGCGCCCGTGACGCTCGAGTTCCTCATGCGCTTGCGCGACGAGCGTCGTTTCGCGGGACTCCCGGAGCTGCAGGCCCAGATCGGCAAGGATGTCCGGGACGCGCGCCGCTATTTCCGCCGCCTGGGCAGCGGCGCTTCGGCTCCTGCCGGGGCGCTTCATAGGGAGGGAACGAGTGCCCATTACGCGTGACGAAGTGCTGAAAATAGCCGACCTGGCGCGGCTTCGTTTCAGCGAGGAGGAACTGGACGGGTTCACCGCACAGTTCCAGGACATCCTCGATTACATCGAGCGGCTCAGGCAGGTGGATGTCGAGGGGGTCGAACCGACAATCCACGTGTCGCTGCCGGCCGACGGCGCCCCCCTGATGTTCCGGGAGGACGAACCCCGGGAATCCCTCCCGGTCGAAGAGGCCCTTGGCAATGCCCCGGACGCTGCCGCCGGTCATTTTCGTGTTCCCAAGGTGCTATAGGGTTATGGATATTAGAGACGCCCACGCCATTCAGGGTTTCGTCAATTCCCGGGAGATTTCCGCGCGGGAGGTGGCCGAGCTCTCGCTCGCGCGGATCGCGGAAGCCGACCCCGGCCTCGGGGCCTTTCTCGCCTGCGATTCCCGCCGGGTGCTCGAGCGCGCCGAGGCTGTCGATCGCGCCGTGCGGGAACGCCCGCTGCCGCTCGCCGGAGTCCCCGTCGCCGTCAAGGACAACATCAGCACCCGGGGCATCTGCACTACCTGCGGTTCCCGGATGCTGGAGAGTTACATCCCCCCCTACAACGCCACGGTGGTCGAACGCCTGGAGGCGGCCGGCGCCGTGGTCGTGGGCAAGGTCAACTGCGACGAGTTCGCCATGGGGTCCTCCACCGAAAACTCCGCCTTCCAGGTCACGCGCAACCCCTACGACCTGGACCGGGTGCCGGGGGGGAGCAGCGGCGGCAGCGCGGTAGCCGTGGCCGCCGGCATGGCCGCGCTCGCCCTCGGGTCCGAGACCGGGGGATCGGTCCGCCAGCCGGCCAGTTTCTGCAACGTCGTCGGGCTCAAGCCGACCTACGGCCGGATCTCGCGCTACGGTCTGGCGGCCTTCGCCTCTTCGATCGACTGCATCGGGCCGCTGGGGAACAGCCCCCGGGACATCGCCCTCCTCCTGGGCCAGATCGCCGGCCGGGACCCGATGGACGCCACGTCGGCGCCGGCCCCGGTCCCCGACTACGCGGCGGAACTGGACCGGCCGCTGGGCCGGCTGCGCCTGGGCGTCCCGAAGGAGTACTTCGGGCAGGGGCTGGACCCGGAGGTGAAGGCGGCGGTCGAGGCGGGGATCCGCAACGCGGGCCGGCTTGGGTGCGACGTGGTCGAGGTGTCGCTGCCGCACACGCCGTTCGCGATCGCCGACTATTGCATCATCGCCTCGGCGGAGGCGAGCTCCAACCTGGCGCGCTATGACGGGGTGAAATACGGCTTCCGTGTCGAAGCGCCCGAAGACCTGATGGACATGTACCAGCACACCCGCACCCTCGGCTTCGGCCCCGAGGTCCGGCGCCGGATCATGATCGGCACCTACGTCCTTTCATCCGGTTGTTATGACGCCTATTATGTCCGCGCCATGAAAGTCAGGACGCTGATCCGCCGCGACTTCGAGCGGGCCTTCGGGCGGGTGGACGCGCTTTTGGGGCCCGTCAGCCCTACCGCGGCGTTCAGGATCGGGGAAAAGGCCGAGGATCCGCTGGCGATGTACCATTCCGACATCTACACGGTGACGGCCGGCCTGGCTGGGATCCCCGCCGTCAGCATCCCCTGCGGTTTCACGGGCGGGGGGCTGCCGATCGGCATGCAGATCATGACAAACCTGTTCCAGGAGGGGCTGCTCCTCCGCCTGGCCCAAGCCTATACCCGGGAATTCCCCGTCGTCTCCCCCCCGCTGCGGGTGTGAGTCCGGGCAGTTTTTTTCGCTCAAAAACGGGCGGGTTCATTAGTAAGGCATGGACCTCTGCCAATGTTTTCGCCTGGTACTGCTGTTGGTCGCGGCGGCCCAGTCCCTTGCCGACGTCGCTGGCACCGAAGCGGAGCGCCGGGCGCTGGTGGACGCACAGGGGAGCGTCGTGAAGGTCATTGACGGGGAGCCCGGCGGATGGGCCCCGGACGCCAACCTGACCGGTGGGGTTCCGCCGCCCCCCTCCCCGGCCCCCGATCGCGCCCCGATGCGCAGGGAGGAATCCCAATCCCTCCGGCATTACCGGAACATGCTGCAGAAGCTGGACCAGGCGATCCGCAAGGAAGAACGGCAGTTGGCCCTGAAACGGGAGAAGCTGGAGGCCGGCCGGCGGACGCTCCCCGGCCCCGGGCCGCTCGACGCCCGGTCGGGGGGGTGGAAGAGGGAAGCCCGAGAGCGGCTCGAGGCCGAAATCAGGGAGATCGGGGAGAGGCTCGTTGAATTGCGCCGCGCGCGCGCCGATTGCTACGACGAGGGGCGCAAGGCGGGTTTTCTCCCCGGGGAACTCGACGGCAGAGGGATCAGGTGACCGTCTTCCGGGTGCCGATCAGGAGGTTGTAGGCTTCCTTCCGGGTGATGCCCCGCTGCCGGGCCACCGATTTCAGGGCCTCGTTGCGTGGCAGGCCGGACCGTTCCATCTCATCGGCGAGGTGCCGCTCGATTTCATCGGGGAAGGAGACGGGCGCAGCGGCGGCTTCCCCCCGGTCGACCACCAGGGTGATTTCCCCCTGGATCCTCGGCCTCCCGGCGATGATGGAGTGTAGTTCTGAGAGGGTGCCGGCTAGGAATTCCTCGTGGATCTTCGTCAATTCCCGCACCATGCACGCCTTTCGATCCCCCAGCACCTCGACCATGTCCCCGAGCGAGGCGAGCAGGCGGTGGGGGGCTTCGTAAAAGATCAGGGTGGCGGGCACCGGCGCCACTTCTTCGAGCCGGTTCCGGCGCGCGGAGGAGCGCGGGGGGAGGAACCCGGCGAAAAGGAAGGTGTCGGTTGGGAGCCCCGAGCCGACCAGTGCGGCGATGGCGGCCGAGGGTCCGGGGATCGGTGTGACGGGGATCCCCTCGCGCCGGCAGGCGGCCACCAGTGTGTACCCGGGGTCTGAGATCAGGGGTGTTCCGGAATCGCTGACCAGGGCGATCGTCTTCCCCTCGCGCAGAAGCTCCAGGAAGCGCCGGGTGCGGCTCTCCTCGTTGAACTTGTGATAGCTTTCCTTCGGCGTCGTGATCCCGTAGCGCGCGAGCAGCTTGGCGGTGTGCCGGGTGTCCTCGCAGGCGACCAGGTCCGCTTCCTTCAGGATGCGCAGAGCCCGCAGCGTGATGTCTTCCAGGTTCCCCAGGGGGGTGGCGACGAGGTAGAGCACGGGTCGCCTATTCGGCGCCGTTCATGGCCCGGAGCATTTCCCGGACGGCGCGCTCGAGCCCGACCAGCGCGGCGCGCGCGATGATGTTGTGGCCGATGTTGAGCTCCTCGATCTCGGGGACGGCCGATATTGGGCGGACGTTGCGGTAGGTCAGCCCGTGCCCTGCCAGGACCTTGAGCCCCTTTCTCCTTCCCAGTTCCGCCGCCTGGACGACCTTGGTCAGCTCCCTCCGAAAGATGTCCCCCGCCAAGTCCGGGCTTTTCGGGGTGGCCTCGGAGTAGGCCCGGGTGTTGAGTTCGATCATGGAGGCGCCGAGATCGGCGGCGGCGGCGACCTGGTCGAGTTCCGGGTCGATGAAAAGGCTGACCTGGATCCGGGCGGCTTCGAGCTGCCGGATGGCCGCCGCGAGCGACTCGGGGTTGGCCAGGAGGTTGAGTCCCCCCTCGGTGGTGATTTCCTCCTCCCTTTCCGGGACCAGGGTCGCCTGGTCGGGATGAAAGTCGACGGCGAGGCGAAGCATTTCGGGAGTCGCCGCCATCTCGAGATTCAGTCGCGTCGTCACCGTCTCCCTCAGCCGGCGCACGTCGCTGTCCCGGATGTGGCGCCGGTCGGAGCGCAGGTGGACCGTGATGCCGTCCGCACCCGCGAGTTCGGCCAGGATCGCAGCGGCGACCGGGTCCGGCTCGAGCGCCCGGCGTGCCTGGCGAATGGTGGCGATGTGGTCGATGTTTACGCCCAGCTTGGTCATAGCTCCCCCGTTTCCTTCATTCATTTTCGGTTTTCGCGCCCTGCAGCGCACGCGCGAGGCGGCCGAGGCGCTCGAGCGTCCGTTCCTTCCCCAGCGCGAGCATGACTTCGAACAGCCCGGGCGCCACCCCCTGTCCCGTGAGCCCCACCCGGGCGGCGTTGATCAGGAGCCCCGCCTTGACCCCGCGCTCCGAAGCCAGGGCGCGCAGCATCTCTTCAGTCGATTCCAGGGTGAAACTTTCCGCGTCGCGGTAGCGGGCCTCGAGCTCCGCCACCAGCTCCCCCAGGACGGGGTCGGAGAGGAACTTCGCCGCCGCGGCCGGGTCGTAGGCGAAATCGTCGGTAAAAAAGGCCCGGAAGGTGCCGCTCCAGTCGCTCGCTTTGCGCACCCGGCTCTTCAGCAGTTCAAGGATGGCGTCGAGAGTTTCGGGGGGGTAGTCCGTGGGTGTTTCCCCCCACACCCCCGCCGCCTTCAGTTCCTCTTCGGCCAGGGCACGCAGCCGCGCGGCGGGCAGGGCGCGCAGGTACTGGCCGTTGAACCAGTCCAGCTTGTCGGTCCCGAACACGGCGTTGGCCCGGCCGACCCCGGCCAGAGTGAACAGGGACACCAGTTCCCGGCGGTCGAGAATCTCCCGGTCGTCCCCGGGGGACCACCCCAGGAGTGAAAGAAAGTTGAAAAAGGCCTCCGGCAGGTAGCCCGCTTCCGCGTAGGCCATGACCGAGGTTGCCCCGTGCCGCTTGGAGAGCCGCTGCTTGTCCGGCCCCAAAATCAGCGGGAGGTGGGCGAAGACGGGGAGCGGACGCCCGGCGGCTTGGTAGAGCAGGATCTGCTTGGGGGTGTTGGAAATATGGTCCGCCCCACGGATCACGTGGGTGATGGCCATGTCGAGGTCGTCGACGACCACGCCGAGGTGGTAGGTGGGCACCCCGTCGGAACGCAGGAGGACGAAGTCCTCCAGGGTGGAGTGGTCGACCTCGATCCGCCCGAACACGCCGTCCTCGAACACTGTCCTGCCCGGCGGGACGCCGAAGCGCAGGGCGCAGGGCTCCCCGGCTCCAGCCCGGCGGGCCGACTCCCCGGCGTCAAGGTGCGGACAGGAGTGGTCGGCGGCGCCCGCCGTTCCCTCGCGATAGTCGCGGTCCTCCCCGGCCGCGCTGCAGAAGCAGCGGTAGACTTTCCCCGCCGCGAGCAGGTCAGTGGCGAATTCCCGGTAGCGTTCGAGCCGGCGGGACTGGTAATGGGGGCCCTCGTCCCAATCAAGCCCCAGCCAGCGCATCCCCTCGAGGATCCCCTCCACCATCTCCTCCGACGAGCGGGAGAAATCCGTGTCCTCGATGCGGAGTACCATGCGGCCGCCATAATGGCGGGCGAAGAGCCAGTTGAAGAGGGCGGTCCGTGCGCCTCCGACGTGGAGGTAGCCGGTGGGGCTGGGGGCGAAACGGACGCGGACCTGGCTGGGCATGGGGACTTACCTCGAAAAACATTAGCTTATCATGCCGCGCCCGGCGGCGAAAGGAGCGGGCCGAAATAGTGCCCCTTCGTGGTGGATTTTGCGGCCGAAATCCTATACTATTGCCATTCGACCCGCGGACCTTGCGCCCGCGATCCGGAGAGGTGCTGGAGTGGTTGAACAGGGCTGCCTGCTAAGCAGTTATACTGGCTAAACCGGTATCGAGGGTTCGAATCCCTCCCTCTCCGCCACGCCCCTCCCGAGCAGCCTTTCTTTCCTCCGTATCCGTTATCCCCATGCCCGAAAGCTTCCGGATCAGCAGCCGGAAGAGGCTCCGGAAGATCTCGATGTTGTGCGACAGAAGGTCGAAGAAGTCCGGGGCTTTGGCTTTCAGGGCCGGCACCAGGTAGAGGGAACAGGAGCGGGAGGGGCTTTCCCTCCCCCCCGCTGCACGCTCAGGGACCCGATCCATTCCAGGGACATTTCGCGGCCGCCCGATACCCCGTCTTTGACTGCCGGAAATCCCGCCGGGATTAAGCCCCTCCCCCCAGAACCTTGTACAGGGTGACCAGGTTGCTCCAGCGGGCCAGACGGAGCGACACGAGCTTCTGCCTGGCGGCGAATAGCTCGCGTTGGGCTACGAGGACGCCGAGGTAACCGTCGATCCCGCTTTCATACCGGGCTTGGGAAAGGCGGTGGGTGTCCTCGAGCGTGCGTACCAGCGATTCGAGCGCCCGCTGCTGGGCCAGGAGGGAATCCCTGCGGCTCAACGCGTCGCTCACCTCGCGGAACGCCGTCTGGATCGCCCGCTCATAATCGGCGACGGCGATGTCCCGGTCGATGCCGGCGGCGTCGTACTGCGCCCTCCGGGAGCCGGAATCGAAGATCGGCAGCGACACCTGCGGCACAAAACTCCAGGCGCCGGCCCCGGGCTTGAAGAGTTCGCCCAAGTCCCCGCTGGTGATTCCCCCGGCGGCCGTGAGGGTGATGCGGGGGAAAAAGGCGGCGCGCGCCGCCCCGATGTTGGCCTGAGCCGCCTTCAGTCGGTGCTCGGCCACGAGGATGTCGGGGCGCCGGAGCAGCACCTCGGACGACATTCCGGCGGAAATGTCCCCGAGCCGTGCGGCCGTGTCCAGGTCGCCGGTGACGAGCCCGGCGGCCACCGGGGCGCCCACGACGAGGTCGAGGGCGTTTCGGTCGAGTTTCTCCTGGCCCGCGAAGCGGGCGATCTCCACCCGCGCGGCTTCGACCTGGCTCTCGGCCTGCCGGACTTCCAAGTCGTTGCCTATGCCGAGGTCGCGCGTCCGAGTGATCAGGTCGAGGACCTCCTGCTGGGTGGCGAGCGTGGAGCGGGCGAGTTCCAGGTTTTCCCGGTCCGCGGCCAGCGACAGGTAACCGTGGGCGACTGCGGCGACGAGCGAGATCTGGGTCGCCGCGCGCGCCTGCTCGCTTGCCAGGAACTGTTCCAGCGCCCGGCTCTCGAGGCTGCGGATGCGCCCGAAGAAATCGAGCTCCCATGCACTGGTCCCCAGCCCGACCGTGTAGACGGTGACGTTCTGCGCCCCGCCGCCGCCCGCAAGGCTCTCGGGGACCCGGTGGGCGTCGAGATTGGCGCTGGCGGCGATGGTGGGTCGGCGTTCGGCGCCCTGGATCCGGTACAGCGCCCGGAACTTCTCGATGGTGAGCGCCGCCGCGCGCAGGTCGCGGTTATTGTCGAGCGCCGTCTGGATCACGGTGCGCAGGTTCGGGTCCCCGAAGAACTGCTCCCAGTCGAGGTCGGCGGGGATGGGCGCTCCCGCGGCGCCTTGGCGCGTGGGGTCCGCCGCGGGCCACGACGTCGGGACCGGCGCCTCCGGGCGCGCGTATTTTCCGGGACGGGGACAGCCCGAGAGAAAGAGTGACAGTCCGACAAGCAGCAGCAAGATGCATTTATGCTTCATGAGGCGCCCTCTTTTTACGGCCAAAAAGCTGGCTCACGATGACGAAAAACAGGGGGATGAAGAAGATAGCCAGGAATGTGGCCGTGATCATCCCGCCGAGCACGCTGGTGCCGAGCGCCTTCTGGGCCCCGGCCCCGGCGCCGGAGGAGATGGCAAGCGGCAGTACGCCGAACCCGAAGGCCAGCGACGTCATCACGATGGGGCGGAGGCGCAGCCTGACCCCCTCCAGGGTGGCTTCGATCAGCCCCATGCCGTTTTCGACCCGGACTTTCGCGAACTGCACGATCAGGATGGCGTTCTTGGTCGTCAGTCCCAGTACCGTCAGGAGACCGATCTGGAAATAGACGTCGTTGGGCAGGCCGCGCAAGGTGGATGCCAGCACCCCGCCGATCACCCCGAGGGGGAGGGTGAGGAGGATGGTCACGGGGATGGACCAGCTCTCATAGAGCGCCGCCAGCACGAGGAAGATGGCGAGAACGGAGAAGGCGTAGAGCATCACGGTCTGCTGCGAGGATATCCGCTCCTGGTAGGACAGGCCGGTCCATTCGTGGCCGAACCCCTGCGGGAGCCGTGACGCCAGTTCCTCCATGACTTTCATCGCCTCGCCCGAACTCCTGCCGGGAGCGGGCTCCCCCTGGAAGTTCAGGGATGGGAACCCGTTGAACCGCTCCAGCAGCGGCGAGTCGTAATACCAGTGGCTCGTGGCCAGGGCGGAGATCGGGACCATCCCGCCGGTCCGGTTGCGCACGTAGAAATGGTCGAGGTGCTCCGGGAGCATCCGGAATGGGGCGTCGGCCTGCACGTAGACGCGCTTGACGCGCCCCCCCTGGATGAAATCGTTCACGTAGGCGCTCCCGAACGCGACCGAGATAGCGTTCTGAACTTCGCTCACGGAAACCCCCATGGCCCCCGCCTTGTCCCAGTCGATGTCGATTTTGTGTTGGGCCGTGTCCTCCATTCCGTTCGGGCGCACCGAGGCCAGGCGCGGGTCCTGCATGGCCATGCCCATGAGTTGCAACCGCGCCTGCATCAGCTTTTCGTGCCCCAGCCCGGCCCGGTCCTGCAGCATGAAGTCGAACCCCCTGGCCATGCCGAGTTCGACCACGGCAGGGGGGATGACCGGATAGATCCTGGCGTTGCGGATCGCGGCCAGGACGGGTATCGCCCGGCCGACGATCGCTTCGGCCTTCAGCTCCGGCGAGTTGCGCAGGTCCCAGTCCTTGAGCTTGATGTAGACCATCCCCTGGTCCTGCCCTCCCCCGGCCGAACTCACGCCGGCGACGGTCAGGCACTCTTGCACCGTCTCCTTTTCGTTGTTGAGGAAATGGTCCCGGATCTTCTCCAGGACCTCGACCGTCTGTTCCTGGGTGGAGCCGGGGGGGAGTTGGACGATCGTCAGCAGCGCCCCCTGGTCCTCGTCGGGAAGGTAACCGGTGGGCATCCTCATGAAAAAGAAGCCCGTCAGCGCGACGATCAGGACAAAGACGGCGACGTAGGGGAGCTTGAAGCCGAGGATATGCGCCACCGCCGAACGGTAGCCGTCCCGCACCCGGTTGAACAGGCGGTTGAACCAGCGGAAGAAGGAGCGGAGGGGCCGGAACCTGGTCTCGGCGGCCTCGTGGTCCGGGGCCTCGGGCTTGAGCAGGTTGGCGCAGAGCACGGGAGTCAGGATCAGAGCCACCAGGACCGACAGGATCATCGAGGAGATGATGGTGATCGAAAACTGGCGGTAAATGATGCCGGTGGACCCCCCGAAAAACATCATCGGCACGAACACCGCGGAAATGACCAGCCCGATCCCCACCAGCGCCCCGGTGATTTCGTCCATCGACTTCCGCGTGGCTTCCAGTGGGGGGAGCCCCTCCTCGGACATGATCCGCTCGACGTTTTCCACCACCACGATGGCGTCGTCGACCAGCAGCCCGATAGCCAGGACCATGGCGAACATCGTCAGCATGTTGATGGAATAGCCGAAGACCGAGAGCACCGCGAATGTTCCCAGGATGACCACGGGGACCGCGATCGTGGGGATGATGGTGGCGCGAATGTTCCCGAGGAAGAGGTACATGACCAGGAAGACCAGGATGATGGCTACGATCAGGGTGTGGACCACCTCGGAGATGGCGACGCGGATGAACGGGGTCGTGTCGTTGGGGTATGCGACCTTCATCCCGGCGGGGAAGTAACGCGAAAGTTCCTCCATCGCCGCCTTGACGTTGTCCGCCGTGTCGAGCGCGTTGGCCCCGGCCATCTGGCGGATGGCCAGCGCTGCTGCCGGGTGCCCGTCGTTGTAAGTCAGCTTGAACTGGGAGAACTCCGTCCCCAGTTCGGCGCGGGCGACGTCCCGCACCCGCACCACCGAACCGTCGGGGTTATTGCGCAGGGGGATGGCGCCGAACTCCTCCGGCGTCTTCAGCAGGTTCTGCACGGTGATGGTGGCGTTGAGCCGCTGCCCCGGCACGGCCGGGGTTCCGCCGTACTGGCCCGCGGACACCTGCACGTTGTGGGTCCGGATCCCCGCGATGATGTCGCTCGGGGTCATCCCGTAATTGGTCAGCTTGTGCGGGTCGAGCCAGATGCGCATAGCGTACTGGGCCGCCAATGCCTCCACCTCCCCTACTCCCGGCACGCGGGCGAGCGTCGTCTGCACCTGGGAGATCGCGTAATCCATCAGGTCGTCCTGGTCCAGGCTCCCGTCCTCGCACGTCAACGCGACGATCATCAGGAAATTGCGGGTCGATTTTGCTACCGACAGTCCCAGCCGCTGCACCGTCTCGGGGAGGCTCGGCATGGCCAGCTGGAGCTTGTTCTGCACCTTGGCCCAAGCCATGTCCGGGTCGGTGCCCGGGGCGAAGGTGAGTTCGATCTGGGCTATGCCCATGGAATTGCTCTTGGAGGACATGTAGAGCATCCGGTCGAGCCCCGTCATATTCTGTTCGATGACCTGGACGACCGTGTCCTCAACGGTTTTCGCCGATGCGCCCGGGTACATTCCCCGGATACTGATCGATGGGGGAGCGATGGGAGGGTACTGGGAAACCGGCAACATGTTGATGGCGATGACGCCTGCCAGCATAATGCCGATGGCGATGACCCAGGCGAACACCGGGCGGTTAAGAAAAAATCGTGCCATGAAGTTCCTCTCCTATCGGGCTGCCGTTGGGGATTGCCGGGGGGCGGGTACAAAAGGAACGGCCCTGACTTCGACGCCGGGGCGCACATTCTGCATCCCTTCGACGATCACGCGGTCTCCCGGCTGGAGCCCGTCGGTCACGAGCCACCGGTCCCCAAGGGCGCGGTCGAGTTCCAGGGCCCGTTGTTCCACCTTTCCGCCGGCGTCCACCACCAGCGCGAAGGGATTCCCTTTGTTATCCCTGTTCACGCTCTGCTGGGGGATCAGCATGGCGTTTTCCCTCACCCCCTCTTCCACCACCGCCCGCACGAACATCCCGGGGAGGAGGAGCTGCTCAGGGTTTGGGAATACCAGCCGGAGGGTGACCGACCCGGTGGTCGGGTCGACCGTCACGTCGCGGAACTTCAGGGAACCTGTCTTTTCGTAGGGGGTGCCGTCCTCGAGTAGGAGCCTGACCCTGCTCATGCCTGATCGGGAGCGCTTGAGATCCCCCTCCTCGAGGCGCTGCCTCAACCTGATCAGCTCGGCGCTGGCCTGGGTGACGTCCACGTAGATGGGATCGAGCTGCTGTACCACGGCCAGGGGTGTGGGCTGGTAGGCTGTCACCATGGCCCCGACGGTGATGTTCGATTTTCCGATGCGGCCCGAAATCGGCGCCTTGATCGGCGTGTAGGAGAGGTTGATCCGGGCGCTTTCCACGGCGGCCCGGTTGACCGCCACGGCCGTCCTGCGCACGGCCAGGTTGGCTTCGGCCTGCCGGAGCGCGGCTTGGGCGTCGTCGGCGTCCTGCGCCCCGACGGCGCGGATAGCCGCGAGTTCCTTGAGCCTTTCGGCCCGGGAACGGATGGCGGGCATGTTGGCTTCGGCCAGGGCGATCTCCGATTCGGAGAGCGCGAGCGCCGCCGTGGCCTGGTCGAGTGCCACCTGGTAGGGGGTCGGGTCGATCTGGTAGAGGATGTCGCCTTCCCGCACCAGGGCCCCTTCCTGGAACAGGCGCTTCTGCAGGAGCCCACTCACCTGGGGCGTGATTCCGGCCACCAGGTAGGGGTTGATCCTGCCGGGTAACTCGGTGTTCAGGACGATGCGTTCGGTTGCAACGGTGACCACGGCCACTTCCGCCGGACCAGCCGCCGGCGGTGCGACCTCGTTCCGGCATCCCGACAGAATGACTCCCGCCAGGAGGCATCCTGCGGCGATAAAACAGTACATGCGATTTTTGGCCATCATAGAACCACTCCTCGGTGCGACGATCAAATACAGCCTCGAAACTGGGTAGCTAGCAATTTTCGTGCCGTTGACACCCCCGCTGCAATAATGACGGAATCGCATAGTCTACATCCAATCATCCCACAAAAAAAGGGGGGTGGTGCGATTCCGGCGGATCCTTCCCTAACCCATTTAGGATGGCACTTGTTGGCAGGTGCCAATGTCGTCTGCCGATGAATTGTCGCCGACGCGGGTGTATAATCCCATCGTGAACAATGACAAATCAAAGCTTTTCGAGGCCCTGTTCGAATTGTCCCAGGCGATTTCGGGGCATGACGACCTCGGCGGTTTCTGCCGGGCGCTGGCCGGGTCCCTCCGGCGCGTGGTCCCCTTCGATTACCTAGCGCTTCTGCTCCACGATGCGGAGAGCGACACCCTGCGGATGCAGGCGCTGGCCCCCGATGAGGGGGTCGGCGAACGGGGTCTCGAGCGACGGATCCCGCCCGGGGACGCCACTCCCGCAGGGTGGGTCTGGACGCATCAGCAGCCCCTCTTCATCCCCCGGGTGGACCGGGAAGAACGCTGGCGGGAGTTGCTCGATCCAATCCGCCGGCGCGGCCTGACTGCCCTCTTCATAGTCCCGTTGACGGCGGGGGAGCACCGCCTGGGGGTGCTGGCCTTCGCCTTCGTTTCCGAGGCTTGCGCAAGCGGGGAGGAGAGGGAGTTCATCCAGCGGGTGGCCTCGGAGTTCGCGGTCACCCTTGATTCGCACCTGACGCGCCAACGCTACCTGCGCGAGCGCGACCGGCTGCAGCTGCTGTTCGACCTGACCAACGCCCTGGTCTCCAAGCTCGCCCCGGACGAACTCTTCGCAGCCATGATTGAACAACTCCACCGAACGATCGACTTCGACCTGGCGGCCGTCATGCTCTGCGACCGCATCACCGGTGAACTGCGCGTCGGTGGGACCTGGTGCGATCCGGCCCTGGGGCTCAGGGTCAAACGGACCTCGGTGCGCCCCGAAGGGCTTCCCGCCGCCGAGGCGATCGCCACGGGGCTGCCGGTCCGGACGGACGGGGTTGATTTCGACCGGTTCACCTCGCCCCTCTACCGGCTCTGGGTCGAGGCGGGGTTCCGTTCCACCTGCTCCCTCCCCCTTGCCACCCGGAACGCGGTCCTGGGCACCCTGGAACTGGGACGGATCGACGGGCGGGGGTTCCGCGACGAGGATGTGGGGCTGCTGGTGCAGATTTCGCGCCAGGTGGCCATAGCCCTGGAAAACTCCCTCGCCTACGCCGAGTTGGCCGAGATGAAGGAGAAACTTGCGGTCGAGAAGCGCTACCTGGAGGACGAAATCCGTTCCGACCGCGACGTCGGGGAGATGCTGGGGGAGTCCCCCGCGTTCCAGGCCGTTCTCGAGAATATCCGGATTGTCGCGCCCACCGGGGCGACGGTCCTGATCCTCGGGGAGACCGGCACCGGTAAGGAACTGGTGGCCCGCGCCATCCACCAGCAAAGCCTGCGGGGTGGGAACAGTTTCGTCAAGGTCAACTGCGCCGCCATCCCCGCCAGCCTCCTGGAAAGCGAGCTGTTCGGGCACGAAAAGGGGGCTTTCACCGGGGCCGTGGCCCGGCGGGTCGGCAGGTTCGAGCTGGCCGACAAGGGGACCCTGTTCCTGGACGAGATCGGGGAGATCCCCTACGAGCTGCAGTCCAAGCTCCTGCGCGCGATCCAGGAGCGGGAGTTCGAGCGCCTCGGGGGGGACCGCACCCACAAAGTCGACGTCCGCATCATCGCCGCCAGCAACCGCGACCTCAAGGCCATGGTCGATGCCGGCGGTTTTCGCAGCGACCTCTACTACCGCTTGCACGTCTTTCCCCTCTCGGTGCCCCCCTTGCGGGAGCGGCGGGAGGACATCCCGCTCCTTGTCGACCATTTCACCCGGAAGTATGCGCGTCGGACAGGGCGGAGGATCGACGCGATCCCCGCCGAGGCCATGGATGTCCTCCGTCGCTACGAATGGCCCGGGAACATCCGCGAACTGCAGAACATCCTCGAGCGTTCGGTCATCCTCTCCCGCGGGCGTACGCTGGAACTGGCGATGCCCGAGACCGCAGCCCGCCCCTCGTCTGCGCCGGAACCGGCGCTCGAGCGGGAGCGGATCCTTGCCGCGCTCCGTGAATCGGCGGGCGTGGTCGGGGGGCCGCACGGCGCCGCCCGGCGGCTCGGGCTCAAGCGGACCACGCTGCAGGCGCGCATGAAGAAGCTCGGCATCCAAAAGGGTTACTCCTGAGCCCCGGCCGTTGCGAAAATCCTCCCCTGTTCGACCCCTGCGCCCCCTGTTGCCCCGGCCGCTCCCTATGGTTGACCAGGCTGCTTCGGTCACGGCAATCGAATGCCGGTGTAGCGTATGGGGGAGAACCATGTTGCGGCGCGTGTTCGTCTTTTTTTGAAACAGATGCGCCATGCGCGGGTCGTTCATGTTCCGGCGAACCGGGTGATCTTGGGCGCGCCGGGAGTGCTGCATTTGTGCTGCGCGCAACTGGGCGCCCGTCCGTGGGTCCGGCGATGAACCCTGTTGGAGAGCCGGCTGCGGGAAATCCACAAGTCCAGTTCCCTGAGCGGGATGGGTGACGGAGCCGTCGTTCAGGCGGCTGCCGCGCCCATCCTCGACTCTGGAAGAGAAAAAGCCTCTTTGTGGTTATAACGACTTGAAACCAATCAAGTTGCATGTCACAAGCTCGTTCCCCGGGAGCCGGAACAGCATTGCAATGCCGATTACAGCGCGCTTGGTGAACAAAGCGGGCTAATAAACCACTTCATTGTTGATTTTCATTTTATTGGTCTTGAATTCAATGAATCCCTTCCCGTTGCCGAGTCTTCCAACCTGCGGGTAATCGAATTCCAGATGGAGAGCCTTGTCATCAGGCTGCAAAACCTCTTTGCCGTCGACCGAACGCGGGAAAACAAACTGGAATTCCTGATTTGCTCCCTGTACCGGAACAAACTGGGCCAGGCGGACCTTCTCTCCCTTGGAGCCGCTCAGGTAAACGGAATTCTGCAGCAGGTCCGTGGTCTGGGACTGCCAGTGCCGGAGCAGGTCGCGCAGGAAATCCCGGTGGTTGGTCTCAAAGGAAACGGTCGCGACAACGTAATCGGAAGGCGGCCCGGCCAGGAACGCCTGCGTGCTCCGGTCGAACTCCTGTTTTTGCTCCGCAGGGAGCGAGTCGTACTTGTTCAGGATCTTCATCTGCCGGACAACGGCCTGCCGCACCGGCTCCGCGGAGGTCAAACGGATGGTGTATGTAATGTAGGGCGCTTGGGCGTCGGAGGACGCGGCGCCTCCTCCCTGGCCATAGTCGGCGCCGACCAGGCTCAATTCTTTGGCCCATGGTGAGTTTGTCAACAGCTTCTGGCAATCTCTCTGGGACCATTCATCGGGAGGCTTGGTTTCCCAGACTTCCTTGGCATAGAGGGTGACGCCGGCAAACAGCAATACGGAAATCAACAGGCAGAGAGTTCTTCCGGCGGTGCCTGTTAGCGCTGGATACGGATTTTTAGGAGAGTTCATAGTTAATCCCTCGGAAATAAAGTGAACCTTGTATGCGGTTACGGGATGTTCCGGCCTGTTGCACAAGCAAATAATCCCGCCTGCCTGGAACTAAGGAATTTTTATTTCCCTCCCAGTTTATGGATGATTTTCCTGCAACCTGCCCCCGGCCCGTTTTCGGCCGAGCTCGGCGTGTTTTTTCAGGGCATCGACAGCCGTGGGGATGGTCATCATTCATGAGACACGCCCCGAGTGGGCTTCGGCATACTTTGCATCCGCCGCAATCGCCTGCTTGAAGGCGCCTGCCGCGTTCTTCATGGCGCCGGCTGCCGGTAGATCCTTGGCGTCATTGCCTTTGCCATGGATCGAGCGTCTTGGCACAGGCAACGGCGCCGACATCGTCACAAGTAACCCCGCGACGAATGCAGTCGATACAATGAATTTGCGGAGCCTGGTTTTCTTGGCGCCTCCAGCCTACGTATTTGCATATGAAGAGACTCTATAGCGGTTCCATACAGGTTGTCAATCGGCGGAGCTTAAAACCGGTTCCAGGTTTCGAGCCTGGAACCTACTTTTCCGCCTTGAAAAGTTTCTCGTCCAGGTTGGACATATTGAAGCCCCACTCCTGGGCTTCCAGGGTCCAGTGAGCGATAAATGCGGACTGGGCGGTTCCTTCGATTGCATAGTCCAACACGTACCGGTGGGGCATCGTCAAGCCCCCGACCTTTTTAAAATTATCGAATTTTTCGGTGAGGGTATAAATGGATTCGCCGCGGACTTGGCCGATGATAAAGTCTTCTTCCGAAAAAAGCGCCGGATTGGCCCCGGTCGTGACGTCCTCATGCGTTCGCACCTTGTATTCGGTTCTTACATGCTGAAAGGTCGCCGGGTCGAAATATATCTTGATCTTCATGTAGGCGATGGGGTCTTTCGGCCGGTACTCGAGTTCGTACAGTTCGCGGCCCTCGACCCTGGTCTTTCGGCATTTCATGTCCAAAGCGGTGTCTTTGATGTCCAGCAGGGGCCATGCGGTGGAATAAACTCCTCCGACTAAACCCTGTTTCATTATTTGGTTGAATCGAAAGAAGAAATCGGCGATGGGTGATTTTACCCCGGGCCTGATATGCGCCACGGTCACATCCTTGCCGTCGTAGGCGAAATACTCCCCGGGATAGTTGTTGGTGTCCGGAAACTTGAGGATGATTCCCATCTTGGGGCCCTCGGATACCACCATGGATAACCCGTCCATCGTGCCTTGTATCCTCTGTATGAACTTGACATTGGAAGTCCCGCCAAAAGTCAGGGATTTCACCTTTGCCAGCAGCTCCGGACCGCCGATCGACTTGACGTGAGCGGCGATCAGCTGTTCCGCCGTAATGTCTTCATTTTTTGCGGCATGCGATTTTGGAGGCTGAATCGCAAAAAGACAGAAAGCAACCAGCAGTAAACAAGCTTTCTTTGTCATGGAATTCTCCCGGTTTTTATACTTTGGCGCCTATGTGACTTTGGAGCTTCACCATATACTACGACGGCGCCTCTTTCGGTGTTACCGTCGGGGTCTCTGCCTTAGTGCGGCGGCGGTTGTGATTTGAGGCTCCAGTCGGGGAATGAGCCGATATGAACTGCGCGGATTTCGCAGTGTTTGCCCAGGGCTGCCGGTTCCTGCTGCAGGCCCGGGATCCAATTTTTAAATGTGGTTCCTCCCTCCGCCTTTTCCGCCTAAGTCCTAATGAATTAATAGGTTCTTGACACCCGTACAATCCCGGATAGGATATAAAACTAGTAGTATTGATTTTTCGTGAAGAGTCCGTTGTTATTTTGCAAGGCAAAGGATTTTTCATGAAAACAGAAGGCTTTTGGGGTTGAAGGGTCCCAAAAGTGCTTGAACCGTATTCAAG
>LSQX01301225.1_pt1 | contig 69435 bp, 71 predicted proteins | sample 654561 | NCBI WGS metagenome assembly LSQX01 (sample SAMN04489861, study PRJNA283612) | anaerobic digester metagenome | isolation source: 4 biogas reactors fed with cattle manure at either 37C or 55C with and... | place: Denmark: Kongens Lyngby | collected 2014
AGACGATGAAGGAAGGTCTTGTGCGCTTCTGCACGGACTGTCCGTCTTTCCCCTGCGAAAGGCTGAAATCGCTGGACAAGCGCTATCGAACAAAATATCATATGAGCATGATCGAAAACCTCCGGACCATTCAAGAGGATGGCATGGAGCAATTCCTGAAGAAAGAAGAGAAGAAATGGCGCTGCCCTGTGTGCGGTGGCACGATATGCTGTCACAATGGTCTGTGCCTGGATTGCGACATGGATAAGCTTCTCGAGAACAGAAAGTACCGATGGAATGAGGGATCGCCGAGGTGCCACACATGAATGGATTTTGGCTTTTTATGTTTGGGACGACACTGCTGATGCCTCTTACAATGATTGGCTTTGGTCGTTTCTTCTACAAGCAAGCGCCGAAGGAGATCCAATCGACGTTCGGGTATCGGACTGGCCGATCCATGAAAAGTCGAGAGGCCTGGGAATTTGCGCATAATTACTGTGGTAAATTGTGGATCGTGGCCGGAGGGATTATGCTTCCGGTTTCTGTCGTTCTGATGCTTCTGGTGAATGGAAAAGATGCGGATGTCGTTGGTGATCTGGGTAGCGCACTTTGTCTGATCCATGTTGCAATAATGATTCTGTCGATCATTCCTGTGGAGATGGCACTGAAGAGAACTTTTAACGAAAACGGAGAAAGGCTGAAATGAGTGAATGCTGTGCGTAATACGAGCTATAAAGATTATAAAGAGTTGTATCTCCCAAGCCTGCAGCCCTCTGTCGTCCGGGTACCTGCCATTTCTTTTGCCGTCATCGACGGCCGGGGAGACCCCAACGGAGAAGCGTTTGCCGAGGCCACTGCCGCGCTCTACAGCTTCAGCTATGCCGTAAAAATGTCGTATAAGAGCAAAGAACCTCCGGAAGGGTATTACGACTATACTGTCTTTCCCTTGGAAGGCGTCTGGGATCTGATCGACAAGAGCAAACCGTCCACCGATAAAAGCAATTACGCTTATTCGATCATGATTCGTCAGCCGGAATTCCTGAACAGCCGGTTGTTCGACCGGTTCCTTGTTGAAACGAAAAAGAAAAAGCCAAATGCTTGCCTGAACAGACTCCAATCGGTTACGACCGAAGAAGGTTTATGCTGTCAAATGCTTCATGTGGGTCCCTTCGATGACGAACCTGAGAGCTTTGAAAAAATGCATCGGTTCTGCGCAGAGAGCGGATATGAGCGAACGTCTCTGCAGCATCGGGAGATTTATTTATCCGATCCCCGTAAGACGGATTCGAGCAAACTGAAGACTGTATTAAGATTCTCAATAAAAGAAGCGAGTGATCGATGAAAATGTATCGATATTCATTGAAGAATTCCGATGTGGTCTTTCAGGCGGAAGACCAGGAGTCCGGCGACGTTTTCGGATTCTGCCAGGAATGGTATCCTACGCCGCTGCAGCGGATCGCCGGCTGTGGTCCTACGGTGGCCTGCGCGATCATGACCTATATTTTGTGGCACTGCCGTAATGAAAACTCTCCGGTTTCGGAAGGGCGGCCCGCCTGTCTATCTGCCATGGAAGAAGCTTGGCGTCATGTAACGCCGGGCGACGAAGGAATTCCTACCACCCGCATGTTCTGTGAAGGGTTCCTGGAATATGCAAAAGCCAAAGAACTGGACGTGGACGCCCGTTCTTTGGATGTCCCCCAGGAGATGGCTTTCCGCCCTTCTTTTACCGAGATCCTCCGGTTTCTTTCAGAGGCGTTGGCATTGGATGCTCCCGTGGCATTCCTCAATCTTTGCAACGGTGATGTGCACAATTTGGACCGATGGCATTGGGTGATCATTCTGTCGATTGAATACAGCGAGCACACTGCCGTTGTTCGTATCATGGACGAGGGCCGCCTCCTGGATGTGGATTTGCGGTTGTGGTACGACACTACAGTCGGCGGAGGTGGCTTTGCCTGCTTCTTATTAGCGGAGAAAGGAGCTGCCGTATGAACCACCCATGGGAAGAGATCAATCTGACTGACTATGAAAATCACATGAAGCTGGATTCTGTCATGCAGTTGCAAGTGATGAATGACGTCATGAAAGCCCAGCTGTCCGACTATCCGTTGCAAACGGTGATGATTCTTGGGGTTGCCGGGGGAAACGGGCTGGAACACGTGACCTCTGATAAAATCAAACGCGTATACGGTGTTGACATCAACAAAGCCTATTTGGCAGAATGCATCCGGAGGTATCCTGCTTTGGAGGGTGTTCTGGAATGTGTCTGCGCTGATTTGATGGATGAGCGCGTGTTTCTCCCTCATGCCGATCTGGTCATGGCCAATCTGGTGATCGAATATATCGGATACGACTGTTTCCTCAACGTGATCCGTCAGGTTGCACCGTCGATCGTCAGCTGCCTGATACAGATCAATACAGATGAGGGGTTTGTTTCGGACTCACCCTATCTGCATGTATTCGACTGTCTGGAAAGCGTACATCGGCAGATGCATCCGGAACCTCTGGCAGAAGCGATGCAACGCATCGGCTATACTCAGGCGTCTTCAACGGAGCACCTGCTGCCCAACGGAAAAAAATTCCTGCGATCTGATTTTATTCTGGCAAAAAGCACCTGACGTGGCCTGAAAACAAATGAAACAGACGTTCTGAAAGGCGACTGATTCGCCTTTCAACGCTGCCCGCAGCATTCGATGCTGCGGGCAGTTTATTTTATGTGAGAAATCGTAATGAGAATCGCCATATATGCGCATAAATTATATAAATATGCAATAAAAGTGCAATTTATTTAAATATTTCGCATAAATATTAAAATAATGCTTGCATTATTAGAAACAGGTGTGTATATTTAGAAAATAATATTCAGAATTCAGAGCAGTTGGAGGCATAACAAATGAAAAAAGTGATCCTGGCATTTTCAGGTGGACTGGATACCACATTTTGTACCATATATTTAAAAGAAAAGGGCTATGAGGTGATCACAGCCACCGTCAATACCGGCGGTTTCAGCCCGGAAGATCTGAAGCAGATCGAAGAAAAGTCAAAGAAGCTCGGCGCATCGAAGCATTATACCGTCGATGCAAAAGACCGGATCTATGAAGATATCATTCAGTACCTCATCAAGCTCAACGGCCTGTACGAGGAAGACTATCCTTTGATGTGCGCCGATCGCTACATTATCGCCGAAGAGATCCTGAAGATCGCTGAAAAGGAAAATGCCGAAGCTGTTGCTCACGGATCCACGGCGGTGGGCAACGATCAAGTCCGCTTCGACGGCAGTTTCCTGTCCTTGAACAGTGGCATAGAGCTGGTTACGCCGATCAAGGAACTGGGGATCACGCGGAGCGAAGAAATGGCATTTCTCGCTGAACGGGGCGTTTTCGTTGACCATGTCTATACAAAATATTCCGTAAATCAGAATATTTTCGGAATAACAGTATCAGGCACTGAGGTGGACGAAAACAAGGAACCCGACGAAGGGGCGTATCAGTTGACAAAGAAAGACGGCAATGCTCAGTCGGAATATCTGACGCTGGAGTTTTCTGAGGGGGTTCCTTCGAAGCTGAATGGCCAGAAACTGCCGGGCATCGAGATCCTCATGAAGTTGAACAGCATGCTGGGGAAATATGGCTACGGGAGTGACATTTACATCGGCGACTGTATCATCGGTATCAAAGGGCGAATCATGTTTGAGGCTCCCGGTCTGCTGGCACTGGTGGAAGCTCATAGAAAGCTGGAGCAGCTGGTCCTGACAAAAAAGCAGATCATTTTCAGCCGGGGCGCCGGCGCCCAGTGGGCCGACCTGGTCTACAGCGGGTTGTATTACGAGCCCTTGGTCAAGGACTTGGAAAGCTTTGCCGATTCTGTCCAGAAGCGCGTGACCGGAACCGTTACGATCAAGGCAGACGCGAACCGAATCACGGTGGTGGAACTGGAATCGCCCTATAGCCTGGTTCGGAAGGATATCGCCATGTATGCCCAGAAGGCCTGCTGGAGCGCGGAAGAAGCCAATGGATTCATCAAGCTCCACACCATGCAGCAGCAGCTTGCGGGAATAAAAAAATGAAACTCTTAAAAGATCTGATCGAATGCAATACCTATGAAGGGGATTATACCGGGATCATCGAGGTCATCAGGGATTTTGTCGCCGGCAAAACCAACGGTACCGTAATCGAGCAACCTGTGGCCGAAAAAAAGTCCAATGTGATCGTTCGTTTCGGCAATCCGCAGCTTGTGATCAACTGCCATATGGATACCGTCATTCCTGCCGGAGATTGGAACCGGCCTCCGCTTCTTCTCTATCAAGACGAAGAGCGTCTCTATGGATTGGGAACAGCGGACACCAAAGGGAACATTTACATGGTATTGAAGGCTGTGGAAGCTGCAAAACCAAAGGACCTGATGCTCCTTTTCAGCATTGACGAAGAATCCGGAAGCAAAACAGGGGTTCAATATTTTTTGGATTCAGATTATGGAAAAGACTTGAAAGCTGCCATCGTCTGCGAGCCGACTTCTCTGGTGTTTGCCAACAGGCATAAGGGAGTCTACTCCTATTATGTGGAGCATCGCACCGAAGGCGGGCATTCTTCCATCAAAGCGGAAAGCGCTGTCGTGGAAGCGGCAAAGGACATCATTGACCTGGATGCACAGGGCTTCAACATCGGAAAGGTGGAGTGCGCCAACGCCAGCAACGTCGTTGCGCAGAACTGCAGATTCAAGGCTTCGGTGCGAACCTACGAGGAGCCCGAAGCCGCCTCCGACCGAATCCGAAAGATCTCCCGCAAGGGGATCATCATCTCTTCGTTTATCGGAAGACCTCTGGAAAACGATCGCCCGCACATCAGCGGAGCAGATTGCGAATTGGACTTCTGGACAGAAGCTCCGTTGTTTCAAAATGCCGGGATCAATGCCGTAGTCTTCGGGGCCGGAAACATCAGACAGGCCCACAAAATAAACGAGTATGTCGAGATACAGCAATTGAGCGATGGTCAAAAGATCATCGAGAAAATCATAGGAGAAGAAAAATGACAGAATGCTTAATGAAATATCAGGAAATGGATTTGGAGATCTATCTGATCGTCAACAAAGCCTACTGGGACAAGTACGAGAAAATGATGCAGGCGCTGCCTTTCAAGACGAAGTTCGTCGATCCGGCTACGCCGGAGGCGGCTGATTTTATCCATGAGATCGTCGTTCTGAACGAGAAGGCTTACGGAGCAGGCATGGCGGCGCCGGATTGGACCTTTGCCAATTTCGGTACCATCGGCGCAGGGATCACAGCCGGATTTTTATCCAACGGCAAACCGGTTTCCCAACTGAGTCTCATCGGTAATATTTCCGATCCGGCCATTGCCCATGAGTGGACGTTGCTCGTGGATCCGGAGCTGGAAGGGCAAGCCATCGGTACGCTTACTTATGCGTTAGTTCTTCACCTTGCGCAAGAAAAAGATTACATCACTTTTATCATGCAGACGGACAATTCGAGTGTCAATATCTACTTGAAGCACCCGTATCCTCTGATGATCACGGCGTATGGGTTTGTTCACACGCGTCAAAACAGTATGATGATGAAAACAAAAATTCCCAAGAAAGATGGCTTCGAAACTTTATTGAAAGGAAAAATCAAACAGTATTCGTTTGAAGATTATCCTGAAGCAAAGGCTGTCATCCCTTCAGATGCCGGATGCTTCTGGCTCTGCCACAACAGCCACGAGCTGTATCAGAAAATCAACGAGGACATCGCCGCAGGCAGTACGTATTCGATCATCGGCAAGACCGAGATCGGAACGGATATGTACCTGCTGATCGAGAAAGGATGATCTCGCTATGAAATTATGGGCCGGCAGGTTTCAAAACGATACCAGCGCGCTGATGGACGACTTCAATTCCTCCATTGCGGTGGATTCCAGAATGTACAAACAGGACATACAGGGAAGTATCGCCCATGCAAAAATGCTGGTGAAATGCGGTATCATCACAGCGGCGGAGGGTACCGAGATCTGCGAAGGACTGATGAGTATTCTGAACGACCTCCGGAATGGCGCCGCTGCGCTTTCAGTGGACGCGGAAGATGTGCACATGAACGTGGAGACACTGCTTATCCAACGGATCGGCGAGGCAGGCAAGAGGCTGCATACAGCCAGAAGCCGCAACGACCAGGTCGCTTTGGATGTGCGGATGTATCTGAGAGATGCCGCAGATGAAATCGTTGCTTTGCTGGAGGCTCTGCAAAGCGAATTGCTGGAGGTGGCCGGCCTCAACGTGGACGTTATCCTGCCGGGGTATACGCATATGCAGCGGGCTCAGCCTATTTCCTTTGCGCATCACTTGCTGGCCTACTGCGAAATGTTTTCCCGGGATGCGGAGCGGATCGGAGAAGCGAAGAAAAGGATCAATGTGATGCCTCTGGGGGCCGGCGCTCTGGCGGGGACCACCTATCCCATCGACAGGGAATACGTGGCAAAGGAGCTGGGCTTCGACGCGGTGTGCCTCAACTCCATCGACGCGGTGAGTGATCGAGATTTCGTTCTTGAGTTCGGCTTTGATCTGTCGCTGGTTATGATGCATCTGAGCCGGTTCAGCGAAGAGATCATCCTCTGGTCTACTACAGAGTTTGGTTTTATCACCCTGGACGATGCCTACAGCACCGGCAGCAGCATTATGCCCCAGAAGAAAAACCCGGATGCCGCAGAACTGGTGAGAGGGAAGACCGGCAGGGTCTTCGGCGACCTGATGGGACTCCTGACGATGATGAAGGGGCTTCCGCTGGCCTACAATAAAGACATGCAGGAGGACAAGGAGCTTGTGTTCGACAGTCTGGATACTGTTGCGATGTGTCTCCGTGTCTTTACCGATATGATCAAAACCATGAAGGTCAATGAAGATGCCATGCTGCAGGCGACGCTGGACGGCTTTTTGAATGCCACGGATCTGGCGGATTACCTGGTAACAAAAGGGGAATCTTTCCGGAATGCCCATGAAATCGTCGGAAGAATCGTCATGGCCTGTGAAGCGCAGGGGAAGAGGATCGACGATCTGACGCTGGAGGCTCTTCGGGAATATTCCGTTCTGGTCGAAGACGATGTGTACGAGGCTATTTCCATTGAAAATTGCGTCAGCAGAAGAAAGACTTCGGGTGGAACAGCTTTTGATGAGGTCAGAAAGCAGCTTGCTCGTTTGAGAGGCACTTCCATCGAGAACGGAAAGGAGATATAATAAGGTCAATCGACTGAGGCGATCGATGCGAAGGAGGTCAGAATGAAACGAACGATCACAGACAAGGTGACGGGATTCCGGACCCAGGACGGCGCCGGCGTCAGCCTGGTAAGAGTACTGGGGAAAAATACAGTGGAAGTATTCGACCCGATTCTGCTTCTGGATTCATTTGACAGCGAAAACCCGGAGGAGTATACGGCGGGATTTCCGTTGCATCCTCACAGGGGGATCGAGACGATCAGCTGGATCGTTAAAGGCAACATGGTCCACCGGGACAGCCTGGGTAATGAAGATGGAATTTCCGACGGAGAAGTCCAATGGATGACGGCGGGCTCCGGGATCATGCACGAGGAAAAGTTGCCGGCCTCCGAAAGGATGCTGGGGGTTCAGCTGTGGCTGAACATGCCGGGCAAAGACAAGATGTCTTCGCCGGAATACCACAGCATTAAGAAAGATGAGATCAAAGCAATCCCCCTCGAGGGAGGTGTGCTGCGCCTCATCAGCGGCGCCTATAAGGAACACAAGGGATTCCGGGGGAAGTATCTGCCGTTGGATTATTACGATATCAGTCTGCAGCCCGGCGCGAAGTGTGCCATCGAAATGGACAGGAACAAGTCTGTCATGGTTTTTCTTTTGTTGGGAGCAGCCAAGATCGCAGGTGAGATTGTCGCAGAAAAAACGGCGGTCAAGTTGTCCGACGGCGATTCCGTGGATTTGGAGGCTTTGGACGAAAGAGCCGAGATCCTGTTCGTCAGCTCGGATAAGCTGGAGGAGCCGGTGTCCTGGGGCGGGCCCATCGTTATGAATACCCGGGAGGAACTCCAACAGGCTTTCGATGAGTTGAACGACGGGACCTTTCTGAAGGAACAGGTGGACTACTGAATCTCATATGAGACTTTTTCGATAACACCGGATATTTCCCGGTGTTATTTTTTTGCGTAGCAGATTGACAAGCAGGCAGGAGCAGTATAACATATTAACATATGCGAATATATAAATGTAAAACTGTTTTTCAGTGTGCAGCGACATATTGTCAGATGCGATAATGAGGGAGAAAAAAATGATGATTGAAAAGACGGAAACATGCTGCTCCTGCAGCGGAAGTCAGAAATCCAAGAGCGTTCTTGTGGAATATCTTTATCTGGATCTTCAAACCTGTGATCGCTGCATCGGCACGGATCAGGTTTTAGACGAGGTGATGAGCGAAATTACGCCGGTCCTTGCTCTTGCGGGATACGAGGTGGATTATCAAAAAATTGAAATGGCCAGCGAAGAAGTTGCCCGGCAGTATGGATTCCTTTCTTCGCCGACCATTCGCGTGAACGGTAGGGATATCTGCATGACCGTATCCGAAAACAGCTGTGGCTGCTGCAGTGATATCAGCGGCACGGATGTGGATTGCCGGGTCTTTGAATTCAACGGGGAATCTTTTGAAGTGCCGCCCAAAGAAATGCTGGCCGAGGCGGTCCTGCAGATGATATTCCAGCCGGCGGAATGCGCATGCGGCGGCAATGAATATCGCCTGCCGGACAATCTGAAGGATTTCTATGAAGGAAAGCAGAAGCAGCAATGCTCCTGCGGCGGAAGCTGCTGCTGACAACAGTCAGATAAAAAAGAAAAAACGTATTGGCACTTCGTTTTCGAAGTGCTATAATACGATCGAACATATGAATAGTTGCTCATGTGTTCATGTGAAAGAATAAAGGGGTAGTTTTATGAAGAAAAAAGCGGATGTGATCGAGCGCTGTGATTGCGTGATGATCCACGAAGATACCATCGACCGTGTACGGAAGAACATGCCTCCGGAAGAGACGCTGTACGATCTGGCGGAGCTTTTTAAGGTCTTTGGCGATTCCACCAGGGTGCGGATCCTCTGGGCGCTGGACGAGTCGGAAATGTGCGTATGCGACATCGCAGCTTTGTTGAATACGACGCAATCCGCTGTTTCCCACCAGTTGCGATACCTAAAGCAGGCCAAGTTGGTCAAGAACAGGCGGGAAGGGAAGACAGTGTATTATTCCCTGGCAGACGAACATGTCAAGCAGATCTTCGATCAGGGCCTGGATCACATTTTGGAAGACGGAAAGTAGGAGAAACGCAGCATGGATCATCATCATCACGAAGAAGATAAGGCAAGCAAGACGCAACTCTTGCGGCTTGCGCTGGGTGCCGTTTTGTTTTTGACCGGCCTGCTGAGTCCTTTGACAGGCTGGCCTGCGGTTGCTGTATTTTTGGCAAGCTATCTGATCCTGGGCGCCGGTGTGCTTCGTCAGGCCGTGATAAGTATTGCGGAAGGACAGATCTTCGGAGAGCATTTTCTGATGAGCATCGCGACGATCGGCGCATTTTTGATCGGCGAGTATCCGGAAGGTGTCGCCGTGATGCTTTTTTATTTGGTGGGTGAGTTGTTTCAGGAAATGGCGGTGGGCCGTTCCAGAAGATCGATCAGCGCATTGATGGATATTCGACCCGATTATGCGAATCTCATCATCGGAGGAGAGATCAAAAGCGTGCCCCCGGCGGACGTTCGGATCGGAGATCGGATCCTTGTGAAACCCGGTGAAAGGGTCCCCCTGGACGGCCGGATCACCGAAGGAACGTCCATGGCAGATACCGCGGCACTCACAGGCGAATCCGTTCCCCGCCTTTTGGAGCCCGGAAGCGCGATCCTGAGCGGCTTTATCAACGGCAGCGGCGCGTTGACCGTTACGGTCGAAAAGGACTTTGAAAATTCTGCGGTATCCAGAATATTAGAGTTGGTGGAAAACGCCGCAAGCCGCAAGGCGCCTACGGAACAATTTATCACCAAATTTGCCCGCTATTATACACCGGTCGTCGTGCTGGCTGCGCTGGCCCTTGCGCTGATCCCGCCGCTGTTGCTGCCCGGCGCCGTCTTTTCGGTCTGGGCATACAGGGCATTGGTCTTTCTGGTGATTTCTTGCCCTTGCGCATTGGTCATATCTATTCCGTTGGGGTTTTTCGCCGGGATCGGCGCCGCATCCCGGAAAGGGATCCTCGTGAAGGGAAGCAATTATCTGGAAGCGTTGAACAGCGTGGACACTGTGGTATTCGATAAGACGGGAACCCTTACTCATGGAGTTTTCAAAGTGGTCCGTATCGAGCCTTCTCAAGATTTCGAAGAAGAGGAGCTGCTGGCGTACGCAGCCTGTGCGGAGAGCCACTCCACGCATCCTATCGCCCTGTCGATCCTGAAAAGATATGCGCGAAGCATCGATATCGAAAGAATCGAAGAATACGAGGAGATCCCGGGGAAGGGCGCTCGGGTCGTTGCGGAAGGCCGGGAGATCCTGGCCGGAAACGCAGCGCTGATGACGCTGTACGGAATACCGCTGCACAATGGTGATGCGGAGGGCACTGCGGTTTACGTGTCCGTCGACCGATCTTATGCAGGGAGTATACGCATCGCGGACACCGTCAAAGAAGATGCGGCAACTGCCCTTCGCGCGCTGAAGGCTCTTGGTGTCACCCGTACGGTGATGCTGACCGGAGATACGAAGAAGGAAGCAGAGCGAATCAAAGAAGAACTGGGATTGGATGAAGTCCATGCGGAACTGCTGCCCCAAGGCAAAGTAGACATTCTGGAGTCGCTGACCGCCGATAATTCCGGCAGAGGAAGGATCGTATTTGTAGGGGACGGAATTAACGATGCGCCGGTCCTTGCAAGAGCCGACATCGGAATCGCCATGGGCGGTTTGGGGTCGGATGCCGCCATTGAAGCCTCCGATATCGTGATCATGACCGATGAGCCGTCCAAGGTGGCCGCGGCGATCAGGATTGCCGGTAGGACCCGGAAAATCGCCACCCAGAATATTGTGTTCGTTCTGGCAGTAAAAGGCGCGTTCCTGGCCCTTGGCGCATTCGGGGCTGCGACGATGTGGGAAGCTGTATTCGCAGATGTCGGCGTTGCGGTCCTGGCTGTATTCAACTCCATGCGCGCCATGAACACGAAGGGGATGTGAGGGAACTCAGACCTTCTTCGCGTCACATTCTTTTTGACAGATACTGAAATACAACGATTCCGCAGATATATTGAATAACGAGCAGAATTCCAAGTCCGATCACAACATATCGGGCAAAGGGCGTCCACCAGCCCATGACCGTGAATAAAGCAAAGAGTGCCATCAAACCGCAGTAAATGCCCACCATGATGCTGTAAGCGATACGGCCGCTCTTGTCTCGGAGCATCACCTTTCTTTCGTCGTGCATTTCGATCTTTTCTATTTGAAGGAGTCGTTCGTATTCTTTCCGTCGCTCGGGCCTGGACCAGTGGAAATATTTCCATACCATCAAAACACCGGGAAGAACACCTGCTCCGGCGAAGCCCCACAGCAATCCTTCGATTCGAAATTCGTACATCATTGCCAGGGCCAGGCAGATCGATCCTATCGCAAAATAGACGATCCCGGTATACAGCAGGGACTTTTTCATCGTTCTTCCTCCTCGTAAATAAAAACCTCTTCGATGGTGACGCCAAAGAATTTGGCGATTTTGAACGCCAGCAGAATGGACGGGTTATAGCGACCGTTTTCCAGTGATCCTATGGTTTGGCGCGAAACTTCCAGGGCGGCAGCCAATTCTTCCTGCTTGATTCCATCCTTTTTTCGCAGTTCCTCCAGCCGGTTTTTCATACCACCCTCCTCGATGAATGGAAAGCTCACTTTCCATAAAATAACTATAACAGACCTGATCAAAATGTCAAGCAGGCTTTCCATTATTTTTATGGAAAGGTCTTAAAAAGCCGGTTGACAAGTATGGCAAGTCGGTATATTATCATATTAAAATATATGAATATGTTAATATCACCGTAAAACCAGTGGAAAGGATAGGGGCATGAACCGATTGACGAGCATTTTCAAACTGTTGTCCGATGAGACCCGGCTTCGGATGCTGGTGCTTCTGTACCAAGAAGAGCTGTGCGTCTGTCAGTTGAGCGGGATTCTCGATGCACCTCAGCCCAGAGTCTCGCAGAATTTGGCGAAGTTCAGGGATCTGGACCTGGTGACGGATGTGCGCAGCGAGAAGTATGTGTACTACTCGCTGAAACGAGACAATAAAACACTGATGCGCATACTGGATGATATCACTTCGGAAATGGATTCACAGCCCAGGCTTCTCCTGGACCGCAGGGGTCTGGCCGATAAAGAGATCTATCTGGCTCAATGCGGGGATAAGTGCGGAATTTGATCAAGGAGGGAATACGACGATGTGGATATTCGATTGGCTGAACCGCCAGCTGCTGAAAATGGAATGGCTTTATCAGTTGGTGGAACGCCTGGTGGAGGGCGTCTTCGGGCTGGACATGACCGAAAAGGTGGGCGCAAGCGTTCATTTTTTCATCTACGATGTGGCAAAGATCTTTATTTTGCTCTCGGCGCTGATCTTCGGCATATCCTATATCCAGAGTTTCTTTCCCCCGGAACGGACAAGAAGGATCCTGGGGCGCTACAAAGGTGTTTCCGCCAATACCCTGGCGGCTCTGCTGGGCACGGTCACACCTTTCTGCTCCTGTTCCTCCATTCCGCTTTTCATCGGGTTTACGAAAGCCGGGCTCCCGATCGGCGTCACGTTTTCTTTCCTGATCTCTTCCCCTCTGGTGGACCTGGCATCCATGCTGCTTTTGGCCAGCATCTTTAACATGAAGATCGCTGTGGCGTACGTTCTGGTCGGGCTGGTCCTGGCGGTGATCGGAGGCAGCATCATCAGCAGGGCAAAGCTGGAAAAGTACGTGGAACCTTTTGTTTTCAGCAATCCGATGATGGAAACGGAACAGGAGGAACTGACGCGCAAGGACAGATTGCTCTTTGCCAGGGATCAGGTCAAGGATATCGTCAAGAAAGTCTGGCTCTATATCCTGATCGGCGTGGGGATCGGCGCCCTGATCCACAACTGGATCCCGGAAGAAATGATCCTGGCTGTTCTCGGGCAGGATAAATGGTATTCGGTGATCGTGGCGACGCTGGTGGGCGTTCCAATGTATGCGGACATCTTCGGCACGCTTCCCATCGCCGAGGCATTGGTTGCCAAAGGTGTGGGTATCGGAACGGCATTGTCCTTTATGATGGGGGTCACGGCGCTTTCGCTTCCCTCCATGATCATGCTGAACCGCGTGGTAAAGACGAAGTTGCTGGCTGTGTTCATCGGGATCGTGACGGCGGGGATCGTTATCATCGGGTATTCCTTCAACGCCTTCGGTTATCTGTTCATCTGATGACCGTCTGATGCGCAAGGAGTCAATGGATTGTTTGATAAGAAAAGGAGAGCAAGTTATGGGACTGTTTGGAAAAAAAGAAAAAACCGCGGGAGATGATGCACCGGTCAAGGTGCTGGGCAGCGGCTGTGCAAAATGCAATCAGCTGGAAGCCTCGGTGAAGGCCGCGCTGGAGCAGCTGGGCATGGATCCGGCCATCGACCACGTGACGGATTTTGCTCAAATTGCGGCCTACGGCGTCATGTCCACACCGGCCCTGGTCGTGGACGGCAAAGTGGTATCCTTCGGAAAAGTGTTGAAGACCGAAGAAGTCGTGGCTTTGCTGAAAAAGGTCAGAAGCCTATAAGGAGATTGAACGAGCATGGACAGCAAACCGAAAGTCGCCTTTATCTGTGTTCACAACTCCTGCAGAAGTCAGATCGCCGAAGCCCTGGGCCGGCATCTGGCGGGAGATGTGTTCGATAGTTATTCCGGCGGAACGGAAGTGGTACCCCGCATCAACCGGGATGCGGTGCGGCTGATCAAGACAATATATCAAATCGATATGGAAAAGACGCAGCATTCCAAGTTGCTTACGGAACTGCCGGAGGTGGATGTCGTCATCAAAATGGGATGCGATGTGGTCTGTCCTTTTTTCCCCGCCGACTACGAGGAAGATTGGGGCTTGGATGATCCTACAGGCAAAAGTGATGAAGAATTCAAAGCGGTGATCCGGGCTATTGAGGAAAATATCCTAAAGTTGGCAGAGAAAATCCGAAACAACACACTGTCATGAACAGACCTGCGGTGTCCCGGACTTCTTTTTTGAAGGACGTGCTGATCTGTTCTTTGGGCGCATACGGAGGGCCCGAAGCGCATTACGGTGTATTTACCGACCAACTTGTGGTCAAAAAGCACTATCTCACAGAAGAAGAGCTGATTGAACTCATTGCCCTCACGGATATCCTGCCCGGGCCCAGCAGTACCCAGACTCTGGTGGCCATCGGCTATAAAATGGGAGGTCCGATGCTGGCCCTTCTCACCATGCTGGTCTGGGCGCTTCCTGTCCTGGCTTTGATGACGGCGCTGTCTTTTACCGGACAGTTGATGGACCGCCTCCATGTTTCTCAGGATGTTCTTCGTTACATCGGACCCATGGCAGTGGGATTTATTGCCGTGGCCGCGTATCGCATCGGCCGGAAAGTGGTCCGGGATCGAATGACCCTGGCGCTTTTTCTGTTCGGCGCGGTGATCACCTTTGGGATCCGGGCACCGTGGATTTTTCCTGCAGTGCTTTTGATTGGCGGTTATGTACGCATGAGAGCTTCAAAAGAGAAAGACCTCTGGCAGCACGAACCCATCTCTCCGCCCTGGGGTTATTTCCTCGCCTTTGTCGCTTATGCGACGGGAAGTCTGGCTCTATCGTTGGGCACCGATCATTTGGTGGCAGATCTCTTTGAAAGCTTTTATCGCTACGGCTATTTGGTCATCGGGGGCGGACAGGTCGTTGTGCCGCTGATGTACAGCGAGTTGGTGGACATCAACCAATACATGAGCAATCAGGAATTTTTGACCGGATTTGGCTTGGTGCAAGGGTTGCCCGGACCGATGTTCAGCTTCAGCGCTTATGCAGGGGGCATGGCCGCCCGAGGGCAAGGAGTTTTGTTTCAGATTGCCGGTGCCATGACCGGGGGTGTGGCCATATTTCTCCCGGGTCTTTTATTGATTTTCTTTATATATCCCGTGTGGGAAAAGCTCAGACAGATCAAAGGAATCAAAGTAGCTCTTGGAGGAATCACTGCGGTAGCCGGTGGACTCATTGCCTCCGCAGCTGTGGTGCTGATGCAGCGGAGCGGCTTTCAACCCGATAATTTCCTGATCTTGATCATTACAGCTCTGTTGCTGCTTTCCCAAAAAATTCCCGCGCCCCTGATCGTGCTGATGGTGCTGGGCGCGGGCGTGATTCTGTAATCATAGAAATTGCGCTGTCTCTTGTGGATCGAGAAAGGTGGATCATGCTGAAGAGTCAAAAAATGAGAATGGTGGCTGTGGAAATGGACGCTTTAAAAATGGGAACCGGGTGGTCGGTTGACGATCTGTCGAAAGCGCAAATCTTTCTCCAGAGCACTTCCGGAGACAGCCATCCGGGCAGTGTACATCTGGAACGGCTGGTCCGCATTGCCGAAAAGGAACTTCTCGAACTTGGGACGAAACCTGCCAAATACACGACCACGGATATCTGTGACGGCATTGCCCAGGGGCATGACGGCATGAATTACTCTCTTCCGTCCAGAGAACTGATCGCGGGCATGATCGAGATCCAGGCGACAGCTTCCCCCATGGATGCCGGCCTTTTTCTGAGCAGCTGCGACAAGGCGGTCCCTGCGCATTTGATGGCCATGGCCCGGTTGGATATGCCGGCCGTATTGATTCCAGGCGGGGTGATGGGGGCCGGACCGGCGGATCTCACCCTGGAGCAAATCGGCGCCTACGGCGCCGCATTCCATCGCGGAGAGATTTCCCAAGAGCAGTTTGAAACCTACCAACACACTGCTTGTCCGACCTGCGGAGCCTGCGCCTTTATGGGGACGGCCTGTACCATGCAGATCATGGCCGAAGCCCTGGGGATGACGCTGCCGGGCGCTGCCCTGATCCCTGCGGCTTCCGAAGAACTGGATGAAATGGCCCGCCGATCGGCCCGGCAGCTGGTCCGGTTGCTGGAAGCCGATTTGAAGCCGTCGGATATTCTTACGATGGATGCTTTTGAAAATGCCATTATCGTTCACGCCGCCATTGCCGGTTCCACCAACGCATTGCTGCATCTACCCGCCATTGCGCGGGAGTGTGGGCTGGTGCTGGAACCGAAATTGTTTGACGAGATCCATCGCCGGACGCCCTGGATCGTGAACGTGCGTCCCAGCGGAATCCATCCTGCGACGTACTTCCGCGAAGCCGGCGGTGTACCGGCCGTGATGGAGACCCTCCGCCCGCTGCTCCACCTGGATGTGATGACCGTAACCGGTAAAACATTGGGGCAAAACCTGGACGATTTCGACAATATCCGGGATACCTTTGGAAACAGCCGGCCGCCGTCTGCAAACGTCAAAGGGAAACGGGAGATCATTCGACCTCTGTCGGATCCGCTGGATCCCCGGGGTGCGGTTTCTATTCTTACGGGCAATCTGGCGCCGGAGGGCGCCGTGGTGAAGCACGCCGCTGTTGCCTCGAACATGCACCAGGTTGTATTGCAGGCGTTACCCTTTGATTCGGAAGAGGAAGCGTACAAGGCAGTTCTGGATGGCCGTGTTCAACCCGGCCATGCGGTGATTATTCGATATGAAGGTCCCCGGGGAAGCGGCATGCCGGAGCTGTTTTACACTACGGAGGCCATCGCCTCGGATCCGAATTTGATTTCTTCCGTGGCGCTGATCACCGACGGCAGGTTTTCCGGCGCGACCAGAGGTCCTGCCATCGGCCACGTTTCTCCCGAGGCGGCAGTCGGAGGTCCCCTGGCATTGATCCGGGAAAACGATCTGATACGCATCGATATACCCGACCGGAAACTGGAATGGATCGGGATCAACGGCGTTGCGGTGTCGGAGGAGGAGATTCAACAAGAAGAAAAGCAGCGAAGAGCGGCCTGGAAGACTCCGGTATCGAAGAAAAAAAGGGGAGTCCTTGCGATGTACGCTTGCCTGGCTGTTTCAGCCATGAAAGGAGCGTATACGGAAACAACATCATGCCCGGAGAAAACGAAGTGAAAGCGATGGAACAGCTTCAAGCACAGCTGCTGGATTGGTATGATACATACGGACGCGATCTGCCGTGGCGGACGGATACGGACCCTTATAAAATATGGGTCTCGGAGATCATGCTGCAGCAGACCCGGGTGGAAACGGTCATCCCTTATTATCTGCGCTTTCTTCGGGAGCTGCCTTCCGTGGACCATCTGGCCCGGGTCTCCGATGAAGTGCTTCTGAAACTGTGGGAAGGGCTCGGGTACTATCAAAGAGCGGCGAACATGAAAAGAGCAGCAGGGCAGATCGTAGCACAACATGCAGGCCGATTGCCCGGAGAAGTGTCCGAGTTGCTTCGGTTGCCGGGAATCGGGACCTATACCGCCGGCGCCATTGCTTCCATTGCTTTCGGGCAGCCGGTGCCGGCTGCCGACGGAAATGTGTTTCGCATTCTGGCCCGCCTGACCGGCCGAAGAGACAGCATCGACGATGCCGCTGTCCGAAAAGAATTGACCGCCACGCTCTCTTTGTGGATCCCTTCCGATCGGCCGGGCGATTTCAATCAGGCGCTGATGGATCTGGGCGCAACAGTCTGCCTGCCCAATGGCACGCCTCTTTGCGATAGATGTCCATTGCAAGGATTTTGCCGGGCACACACGGAAGACCTGACGGAGGACATCCCGCAAAGAAGCCGCAAAAAGCCTCGGAAAATCCAAAAGAAAACGGTATTCGTCATCACATGGAAAGGGAAAGTGGCCCTTCAGAAAAGGCAAAAGAGAGGGCTGCTTCAAAGTCTCTGGGAATTTCCGGGCGTGGAAGGGTGGTTGTCTGAAAGAGAGTGCCGAAGCATGCTGGATTCGTGGGGGATCCAAGCCGGTCCTATCGACGCAATGGGGCACACCAAACATCTCTTCACCCATATCGAGTGGCACATGGAAGGATTTCGAACGGAGGTTGTCTGCGTGGCGGAACCGGATCGATGGACCTGGGTGACAGCGGAAGAACTGTCTTCTGTTTATCCGATGCCTTCAGCGTTTCGTTTCTATTCGGCACAGGTCTGATATGGCTTGCCGACCAAAAAACTTTGAATTTTCAATCGATATCATTTATACTGTTCCTGTTCATTCGCAAAGGCGGCTTTTCGGAAGACAGGCCGCTGCGTGTTGTTCGGCGATTATGAAGGAGTGCCCGTTATGCAGAAGATCTATACCGGAAAGACCAAGGATGTATACCGTACTTCAGACGGAAATTATTTGCTGCAGTTCAAGGATGATGTGACAGGGACCGACGGTGTATTCGATCCGGGGGCCAACACGGTGGGGCTCACGATCGAGGGTGCCGGAAGAGCCGGACTTCGCCTGACCCGCTTCTTCTTTGAAAAAATCAACGCGGCGGGCATCCCGACGCACTATGTATCCGCAGATATCGATCGCAATACCATGACCGTCAAGCCGGCTCATGTTTTTGGGAAAGGGGTGGAAGTGATCCTGCGTTATCGGGCAGTCGGAAGCTTTTACCGGCGCTACGGCGGATATTGTGCAGAAGGAGCGCCCTTGAACGGATATGTGGAAGTGACCCTGAAAGACGACGACAGAGACGATCCTCTCATTACGTCCGATGGGCTGGAAATGTTGGGGATCATGAAACCGGCGGAGTACGAACGCCTGGCGGTCATGACCCGGCAGATCGGGGAAATCGTCCGAAGTGAGTTGGCAAAAAAGGAACTGGATCTGTACGACATCAAATTTGAATTCGGAAAACTGGATCCCGACGGACAAGTCGGTCTGATCGATGAGATCTCCGGCGGCAACATGCGTGTCTATCACCGCGGACGGTACGTGGAGCCGCTGGCGCTTACGGAAATGGTGCTCGGAAAACGCTGAGCTTCCCTTTCTCTTCCTCCAAGAAAGGCAGACATGAACAGCCACGAAACGATTTATTATCCGCAGGATGAAATGAATCACGTATTGATTCCTGTTACGTCCGGATGCCCCTACAACCGATGCGCGTTTTGTTCGATGTACAAAGGGGTTCCCTATCGTCAAATTCCTCTGGGTGAAATCGAAAACCAAATCATATACGGGGATCTCTATACCGAGCGTGTATTTTTGACCGGTGCGGATCCGCTGGCGATCGGGTTTGATGCAATGAAACGTGTGTTGGGATTGATTCGAAAACATCTGCCCTATTGTGCCTGTGTCGCTTCTTATGCTTCGGTGCGAAGCCTTGTCGGCTACTCGGCGGAAGCTCTTTCCGAACTGCACGATGCCGGACTGCGGCTTCTGTACATCGGATTTGAAAGCGGATTGGATTCGGTGTTGAAGGAAATGAATAAAGGGCATACCGTAGCGACGGCCCTCGCCCAGGCGGCGAAGTTGAACCGGGCCAGACTGCAGTTCAACACGATATTGATTTACGGAATCGCCGGACAGGGACGAAGCGAGGAGAACGCCGCAGCGTCTGCTGCGATGGTCAACCGGTTTGAAACCAGGAAAGTGATCACGATGAATTTGAAAGTATTCGACGGAACCCCACTGGATGAAAGCGTCCGGTGCGGAAAATTCATTCCCGCAGACAACGGGGAACGGCTTGCGGAGATCCTCGCTCTGATTACGTATCTGGATCCGGCGCGACCGATGGCGTTTGATACGACACACCCGACGAATATGATCAAAATACGAGGCACCTTGCCTCAGGATAAGGACCGATTGATCCGGGAGATCCAGCAGCACAGGAAGCGCATGGGTTGATTCCCGGTCGGCCATAGAAACAGAACCCGGAGGATAGAAACCACAATGACAGCAGACAGAAAAACCTTTATATTTCCCCAGTACCGAATGCCCGACTTTCAGATCGAAGCGTTGGCAAACGCACCGGACGCCACTCTTCGGCCGGCTCCGTCCGACGGCGTTGCGCCGGAAAACTATCATGCCACCACGATCTATCCGGAATACTACAAAATAGACGGACGTTGGACGCTGTTGGAGCAGAGCCGGATGGATTGCGCCGTCGTAATCAGCGCAGACGGCATACCCGACGCCCGGGAATTTCGGAACATCCGAAAAGGAGATCGAGTCGTAGTGGGACGCTGCGACAACGGAAACTGCGGTATTTATGTTCATGCAGCATGTTTCTGTGATACCAAAAACGCCGACAGGGAGTTTACTTTTCGCACAGTCCGCTCCCGGGAGACGGCTTATTCGAGAGATTACGATCAGCTGGCCGCCCTGTTGCGCCACGAGCGGGCGCACGGGTATGTGGTTTGGGTGCTTGGGCCTGCCGTCGTGTTCGATTACTACGCACGAAAATCCCTTTCGGAGCTGATCGACAAGGGATATGTGGACGCGCTGCTGGGCGGCAATGCCGTAGCCACCCACGATCTGGAGGCAGCGGTATTCGGCACGGCGCTGGGACAGGATATTTATGATCAGTGTTCGGTGGAGAACGGACATTACCACCATCTGGATGTGATCAACAAAGCTCGACGGGCAGGCAGTCTGGAACATTTTGTGGAGAACGAAAATGTGGAGGACGGTATCGTCCGTGCGTGTCTTCGGAACGATGTTCCTATGGTGCTGGCCGGATCCATCCGGGATGACGGTCCGCTTCCCGGGGTACTTGCGGATGTGTATCAAGCACAGGAAGAGATGCGCAAACATACGAGAAAGGCCACAACGGTGGTCGCGCTGGCAACGCAGCTTCATACCATCGCCACGGGAAACATGACGCCGGTGTACCAATGGCGGGACGGCGCCGTCCGTCCGGTATACATCTATACGGTAGACATGTCGGAGTTTGTGGTCAACAAGCTGCGGGACAGGGGAAGCCTGGAAGTGACGTCCATTGTCACAAACGTACAGGATTTCGTTGTGAAGCTGAATCATGCACTGGAGGAACCAAAATGAAAGAGATCTTGAAATCATTTCTTACCCACTGCCCGCCTTGAATCATGATCTATCTCCTGCTGGGAGCAGGGTTCGGCATATACTTTCTGGTCAAAAACTTCTTGCTGAGGTAAGAACAGGAAGACCCGCACGAGTAAGGCTCGTGCGGGTCTTGCTTTGTCTCTTATTCCACGTCCACGACGATGGAATGGACGGCTTTTTCTTCTTTGGGTACGACGACCCGGAGCACACCGTCTTCCAGTTTTGCTGAAACGTCTTCGGCTCGGGCATCTTCCAGATAGACCGAACGGCTCATGGATGTGTAGCGCCGTTCCCGATGGATATAGCGTTTGTCTGTTTCTTCCTTGGCTTCTTCCCTGGCAACCGAGATTTGAAGTCTTCCTTCATTCAACTGAACGTTGATATCCTTCTTTTCCACCCCGGGGAGCTCTGCCTCCACAACATAGCTTTTATCTTCATCTACCACGTCCACTTTGAACGTGTCGTACGAGAGCGTCCTTCTGAAAGGCCAGTCGTTCGAAAAAAAGTCATCAAGCATGTTGTAAAAGCTGTCGGTACTTGTCTGAGGCGTTAATTCTCTTCGGCCTCTGTTGAACGGGATCAATCCTGTCATGGTCAACAACTCCTTTCCTTCGTGTTGCGAGATGATATTGTTAGCACTCTCATTCGGTGAGTGCTAATTATTATTTAACACAAGTTCTCCCCCATGTCAAGAGGTTCGGACAATTTTTTTTTGCAGGTAGCGCGTCGATCATAGGCTCCATGCTTGGCGGACGTTTCGACGAGGTGTATACTATACGGCACAGAGTACAGAACGATGAAAGGAACACAAAATGAATAAAGTGATGATATGCGGCAAAGCAGAAGGAAATACGTTCCGGGTGTGCGACTTCATTTCCGGCGAAACCGGCATTCCCTTGGTCGTGGTCGACGGGAGCGACTCCGGGATCTCCGAAGATTACAACACGATCGTCCTATGTTCCGGTGTGTACGGCGGCAGGATCCACAAAAATGTAGCACATTGGTTGGAAGAACTCGATGCGCAAAAAATCAGGGATAAACAGTTCTACCTGTTCTTGACTTGGCTTGGCAGAGGTCGGTCTGATCATTCTGCTTTTACGGAGGCGGAAGCGCTGCTGCAATCAAAGGGTGGAAGTTTGGAACAGGATTATGCGGCTTGTTACGGGAAAAACTTTGGACTGTTTCGCACGAGGCATCCCGACCGGGCGGATATGAAAAAAATTTTGGACTGGGTGGATGGGCTCGAGTGAAATTTTCACAGGTTATTTCTTTCGCTTCCCCAAATAAGCTTCCTTGATGCTGTCCTTGGTCAGGAGCTCTTCTCCGGTACCCTGCATGGAGATATTTCCCGTCTCCATCACATAGGCCCAGTCAGCTATTTTCAGTGCGTGATTGGCATTTTGTTCGATGAGCAGAACGGTGATACCTTCTTTGTTGATGGTGCGGATGATATCGAAGATATCCTTGACGATCAAAGGGGCCAGACCCAGAGACGGCTCGTCCATCATCAGCAGTTTCGGACGGCTCATCAGGGCTCTCCCGACTGCCAGCATCTGTTGTTCGCCTCCGGACAGCGTCCCGGCCAGTTGCCAGTCACGCTCCTTGAGCCTGGGGAAGAGGGTGTAGACCCGTTCCAGATCGTCATCCACAGAAGACAGATCCAACCCATCGATCACCACGCTGCCCCGGGTGGGCTGATCCAGCGCGGCGTGGCGGATATGCAGAAGGAAACACGCGCAAAGGAGCTTTTGGAGATCGTGGGACTCGGAGATCGCATCCACAATTTAGCCAACAATCTTTCCGGCGGGCAGCAGCAGCGGGTTGCTATCGCCCGCGCCCTGATCAACGAACCCAAACTGATTCTGGCCGACGAACCCACGGGAAATTTGGATTCCGATTCCACGGAACAGGTCTATGAACTTCTCCGAAAGATCAATCGGGAAAGCGGAACGGCATTCACCATCGTCACCCACGACAGGCACATTGCGGAAAAGTCCGATCGGGTGATCGAAATGAAAGACGGGAAGATCGTCGACGACTATTTGACTTCCGAAAAATCCGCTGCCGAACTCTGGGAATGCCTGGGCCCCGGAAATTGCAAGTATCTTCACCGATCGGCAGCCGGGTCGGCGCAGTCGTAGGCACGGAGCTGTCTTTCTCATTTCGCCGGCTTGTGGTAAACTATCGTTGAGTGTACGTTGTTTTCTCTCGAAAAACAGAGGGAGGCCGGATATGACAAAGAGCAGACTTCGATGCATCAGAGGCGGAAAGATCCTGTTGGAAGACCGGATCTTGCCCGACAGCGTCTTGGTCTTCGGCGAAACAATTTTGGCGATCCCGGACGAAAACGAATTTTCCCGGCGATATGCCTCTTCGGATGTGGAAATCATCGATGCCGGCGGGCGGTACGTTTCCCCCGGGTTTATCGACATCCATGTCCACGGATCCTCCGGAAACGACGCCATGGACGCCCGTGTGCAAGCGTTGCGGGAAATGTCTTCCGCTCTGGCGCGGAGCGGCGTTACGGGGTTTTTGCCCACCACGATATCGATGGGTTGGGGGCATATCAGCCGAGCGCTCGACAGCATCCGGGAAGGGATGACACAGATATCTACCGGTGCCGCAATACTGGGGGCGCACTTGGAAGGACCTTTTATCAGTCCGCGGTACACGGGTGCCCACAGGAAAGAATTTGTGCAGAAACCCGAGCCGGGGCGCATGGAACACTGCGAGGACATTCTCCGCATCATCACCCTGGCACCGGAACAGGACCCGGACTTTTCCTGGATCAGATCCATGAAGGAACGGACGGATATCGTTCTTTCCATAGGCCACACCGCCGCCGATTATGAAACAGCTGCGGCTGCCATCGATGCGGGGATCTCCAGTGCGACGCACCTGTTCAACGCAATGCCGCCGATCCACCACAGAAGACCGGGGCCTGTGGTCGCCATCCTGAACAGCGGTATTTTTTTCGAGTTGATTGCAGATACCCATCACATCCATCCCGCCATATTTCCTCTGCTGCTTCAAATGGGCGGGCGGGAACGCATGATCCTCGTAACGGACGCCATGCGGGCTGCGGGCATGCAGCCCGGGACGTGGGAACTGGGCGGACAGGAAGTGATCGCGGACAATCAGACGGCGCGTCTTCAAAACGGAACGCTGGCCGGAAGCATCCTGCAAATGAATCAGGCTGTGCGCAACATGCTGATCCATACGGACCTCACATTGTGGGAAGCGGTCAACCTGGCCAGTCTCAACCCGGCGCGCCTTCTGGGCGTGGACAGCGCAAAAGGAAGCATTGGCCGGGGAAAAGATGCCGACCTCCTGATCTTTGACGATCAGGTGAACATACAGACAGTTTTTGCGAAAGGCCGGCAGGTCTATTAGGAACAAACAAAGGAGAACCTTCATGAGAATCATCGTAAAAGAAAATTATGAGGAAATGAGCAAAACCGCCGCATCCGTCGTCAAGAGCCAGATCGTGCTGCATCCGGACTGTGTGCTGGGCTGTGCCACCGGCGGGACACCGTTGGGGCTGTACCGGGAGCTGGTCAAAGCTTATCAAAACGGCGATTTGGATTTTTCCGAAGCATGCTTTTTCAACCTGGATGAGTATCGTGATCTGGATCCTGCCAATAATCAGAGTTACGCACATTACATGAAAGAGAATTTCTTCGATCATATCAACGCCGATCCAGACCGGATCCATATTCCCGACGGTATGGCCGAAGATGTGGATGCGGAGTGCAGGCGCTACGATGCGGATATCGCCCGACACGGCGGTATCGACCTTCAGATCCTGGGGATCGGTGTGAACGGCCACATCGGATTCAACGAACCGAATGCGCACTTTTGTCCGGATACCCATAAAGTCGTCCTGGACGACAGCACGATCGAAGCCAATGCCAGGTATTTTTCCTCCATGGCAGAAGTGCCCACGGAAGCGATTACCATGGGGATCCGGCCGATCCTGCAGTCCAAGACTCTGCTTCTGCTGGCCAACGGGGAAAACAAAGCCGAAGCGGTCCGTTCGGCACTTCGGGGGCCAATCTGTCCGGAGTTGCCGGCCTCGATCCTGCAGCTCCACCCCAACGTCATCATCGTGCTGGATCGAGAGGCGGCGCGCAATTTATAAGGACAGAAAAAGAAACAAGCAGCCGACGAAAGCGAAAAGGAGGATCCGATGTACCTGATACCGCTTCCCCGAAAAGTGTCGCCTCGAACAGGCGTTTTTTCCATCGATCACCAAACCGATATCGTTTTGGATATCAGGCAGGGGGATACGGATTTCCGGACTGCGGTTTTTCTGCGCGACGAGATCGAAAAAGTCATCGCCGTCACGCTTCCTGTCAAGAAGGATTGGCAAAGTGAAAAGAACAGCAAGTATCATTCCATATCTTTTGAGTATCCGGCCGACGTCCTGTGCGAAGAGGCCTACCGGCTGGAGATCGCAGAAGAAGGGATTGCGATCCGGGCTTCTTCCGGCCGGGGGTTCTTATATGGTGCCGCAACGTTGATTCAGCTGTGCAAGCTTTATAAAGGAGAGATCCCCTGCATGGAAATTGACGACGAACCTTCATTTCCGAACAGAGGATATCTGCTGGACGTAAGCCGCGGAAGGGTCCCCACGATGGATACGTTGCGGAATCTGGTGGACAAGCTTGCACTGTACAAGATCAATCAACTGCAGCTCTACGTGGAAGACAGCTTTCTTCTGGACGGGTTCGAGGAGATCTGGTCTCAAACCGATCCGCTGATCTCCGAAGAGATCCTGGAACTGGATCGGTATTGCAGTATCCGGGGCATCGAGCTGATCCCCTGTATTGCCACGTTCGGTCACCTGTACAATCTTTTGAGTTCGGAAAGCTTCGGACAATACCGGGAGATTCCGGAAGATCCGGGAGAAGTCTTCACATGGCACAACCGGATGATCTATCATACGATCAATGTATCGGATCCTCAAAGCGTCGATTTGATCATCGGGATCCTGGACCAATACATTTCGCTGTTTCGGAGCAATAAAGTCAACATTTGCTGCGACGAAACTTTTGATCTGGGAAAAGGGAAAAGCGCCGAACAGGCGCGGGCACATTCAAAAGGCAGCTTGTACGTGGCCTACGTGAACAAACTGGTCGGATTTCTGCAGTCTGTCGGACGGGAAGTGATGATCTGGGGGGATATGCTGCTGGAACATCAGGAAAGCGTAGGAGAACTGTATGTGGATGTGACCGTGTTGAACTGGAATTACGACAACGGCCGCTTTGAAAACAAAGTGCGATTTTTCCGGGATGCCGGGATGAAGCAGTACGTCTGCCCCAGCGTGGCCGGCCACAGCCGGCTGGTGAACGCCTACGGCCTCAGCTTCGTCAACATTCAGGAAATGGCTGAACTGGGATGCAAGTACGGAGCGGAAGGATTCTTAAACACCGAGTGGGGAGACAGCGGCCATATCAATATGCCTTCGCTTTCGGTTCCCTGCATGATCTACGGTGCTGCCAAGAGTTGGAATGTGCAGGACAAGCGGGAATTCCGCCAGATCGACGAGGTGATCTCGCTGATCGAATACGCCGATCCGGGGCGAAGCATCACAGGGCTGCTGCGGGATCTGGCGGATCAGGACATTATATCCTTCGGCAAACTGGTATTCTTCAGGGATCAGAAGGTGCTGGGCCAGACCTATCGCAGCAAAGACGGATGGATGCACGAAATCGCAAGAAAAATCATCATGAAGGCACCGGAACTGTGTCTGAAGGAGGCAGTGGTGCGCTGCGAAGAGATTCTCAAGGGATTGAAACGAAATCCCAGCGCCTGCAGAACGGAAATGCGCCGTGAGATCGGGGAATTGTATCTGTCGGCCCGGGGGGTGGGACTGATGCAGGAAGTAGCGCTCATGCTCAAGAAGTACGAGTACGGCCAAAACGTGACGCCCCTGACTTCTGCCGCCGATCTGGCAGGCAGACTGGAATATTGGCTGATGGATTACTGCGCGGCCTGGCGTTTCGTGAGCAGGGAAAGCGAACTGTACCGGATCAAGGAATTTATCCGACAGATCTGTACGATTTTACGACAATACGAAAGAACGGTCCGGACACCGACAGAGAAAGGATCTCCGGAATAAGGAGACCGGCAGGGCCATACGGGAAAGGGAAGGCGTGGAATGGAAACAGTAAGGACAAAAAAAGGATTCATCATCGATATGGACGGTGTGATCTATCACGGCAACAAGTTGCTCCCCGGCGTCACGGATTTTGTGGAATGGCTGCAAGAGAAGGAAAAAACGTTTCTCTTTATGACCAATTCCAGCGGATCCACACCCAAAGAACTGCAACAGAAGCTGCATCGGATGGGCATGGATGTGCCGGAGGAACACTTCTACACAAGCGCACTGGCAACGGCGAAGTTTCTGAGCAGTCAAAACCCGGGCTGCAGTGCCTATGTGATCGGTGAAGCCGGACTGTTGAACGCACTCCACGATGCCGGCATCACCACGAATAGGGTCAATCCGGAATACGTGATCGTCGGAGAGGGAAGCAATTACAATTACGATACCATTACGCAGGCGATCAGGCTGGTGTTGAAGGGGGCCAAGTTGATCGGGACCAACCCCGATCTGACCGGTCCCGGCGAAGACGGGCTCGTTCCGGCCTGCCGGGCGCTGTTGGCGCCTATCGAAGCCGCCACGGGGAGAACGGCTTATTACGTGGGCAAGCCCAATCCTCTGATGATGCGCACCGGCTTGAAGATCCTGGGCGTCCATTCGGCGGAGGCCGCGATCATCGGAGACCGGATGGACACCGATATCATTGCGGGGATCGAGAGCGGTCTGGATACGGTTCTGGTCCTCAGCGGCGTCACTACCCTGGAAGGGATCGAACAGTATCCTTATCGTCCCCGTCTTGTACTTGCCGGGGTGGGGGAGATCCCGGAGAACAAACAAGCGAAGTAAAGAGCCCTATGTGGCCGGAAAGGAGCATGACATGAAGTTTACCTGGAGCACCCTGATGGTGAGGGACTTGGAAGAGTCCGTTCGGTTTTACGAAGAAGTGATCGGATGGAAGGTGAGCAGCCGGTTTCCGGCAGGTCCCGGAATCGAGATCGCTTTCCTGGGCGAAGGCGAAACGAAGCTGGAGCTCATCTGCAACAAAGACAAGAAGGATATTCACGTGGGGCCGGATATTTCCTGGGGATTCACCGTGGATTCCGTGGAAGAGATGATGGACTTCGTCAAAGAAAAGGGTATTGCGATCCACAGCGGACCTTTTACGACGGGGGGCGGTTCAAAATACTTTTTCATCCAGGACCCCAACGGCTTGAAGCTTCAGTTTTTCCAGGAGTGAAGCCGGGCTGCAGGAGAGAACGATACAATGAACGAATCGAATGAACATGCGCGTTGGGGATGGACCGATCGATATCGCGAAGAAGCCGCCGCATTTCCGGAATGGATACCGGGACGGGTGACCCTTCAGCATCGGAATCTGTATCGGGTGATCACCGGACAGGGAGAACTGACTGCTCAGGTCTCGGGGAAACTGCGTCATCTGTCGGCAGCTTCCTGGGAATTTCCGGCAGTCGGTGATTTTGTGATGGTGGATAAGGCCGACGACCGGGAAGGATACGGAACGATCCATCACATTCTGACCCGGAAGAGCGCTTTCGTCCGGAAAGCCGCGGGAAAGACCGAAGGTGCCCAGATCGTGGCGGCCAACGTCGATACGGTCTTTCTCTGTATGGCGCTGACCCGGGACTTCAATCTGAAACGTTTGGAACGCTATCTGGCCATCGCCTGGGACAGCGGCGCCGTACCGGTGGTGATCCTGACCAAATCGGATCTGTGCCCGGAACGCGCCGCACAGACCGCTGCCGCGGAACGTACAGCCATGGGGGTGGACGTGGTCGTATCCTCCGGTGTGTCCGGGGACGGTTGCGAGGAGATCCTGCAGTGGATCCAACCGGGAAAAACCGTAGCCTTCATCGGGTCTTCCGGCGTGGGGAAGTCCACACTGATCAACAGACTTCTGGGACAGGAACGGATGGAGACCCTGCCGGTGGACAAGGACGGCAAAGGACGCCATTCCACCACGAGGCGGGAACTGGTGATGCTTCCCGGCGGCGGTGCGCTCATCGACACACCGGGCATGCGGGAGATCGGTATGGAATGCGGAGATCTGTCCACGACTTTTGCCGACATCGAAGAACTCGCTTTGGCATGCCGGTTCAACGACTGCCGGCACGAGCAGGAACCCGGCTGCCGGGTCCGTGAAGCGGTCGGGGAAGGGCTGCTTTCGGAGGAGCGGCTTCAAAACTATAAAAAACTCCAGCAGGAAGTTGCCTATCAGGGATTGAATTCCAGACAGATCGAAAATGAAAAGATCGGTCGGATGTTCGCTGAATTCGGCGGAATCAAAAACGCAAGAGATTTTGTCAAGGGAAAGAATCGACCCTGACGGCCCCGCAAAGGAGCGGACATCGTTTGACAGACACGTGGAAAAAGCAAACAGTACTTTTTCTGACCGGCCAGAGCATCTCTCTTTTCGGATCCATGCTGGTGCAGTACGCCATTCTGTGGCATATCACCCTGGAGACTCGATCGGGGGTCATGATGACCCTGTCCATCGTCTGCGGGTTTTTGCCCACCTTCTTTATTTCGCCCTTTGCGGGCATCTGGGCGGACCGGTACGACCGGAAGAAGTTGATCATCGCTGCCGACGCTCTCATCGCCGCGGTCACGCTGGGTGTTGCGCTCCTGTTCGTTTTCGGATATGAAGCCTTTTGGCTCCTGTTTCTGATCATGGCGCTTCGTTCTTTCGGTGCCGGTGTCCAGACACCGGCGGTCAATGCTTTTCTGCCGCAGATCGTTCCCGCGGACCGGCTGCTCCGCATCAACGGGATCAACGGCAGCATCCAGTCCCTGATCGCTTTGGTTTCCCCGGTGGCCAGCGGAGCGCTGATGAGTGCTGTCACGCTGGGTAAAATCTTTCTGATCGACGTGGCCACGGCGGGCATTGCGATTTTTATTCTCCTGATCTTTCTGAAAGTGCCGGCGCATAAAAAGGCGGCCCAAGCCTCGCAAACCGGCTATTGGCAGGATCTTCGGGAAGGATTCCGCTACATCGGCGGCCACGGATTTGTGAAACGGAGCTTTATCCACTGTGCGATTTATTTTATCCTGATCTCGCCGTTGGCGTTCCTGACACCGCTCCAGGTAGCCCGCAGCTTCGGCGGGGATGTGTGGCGCCTGACGATGATCGAGGTCACCTTTTCCGTGGGCATGACGGCCGGAGGTCTTCTCATCGCCTCATGGGGTGGATTTTCCAACCGTTTGCATACGATCGCGGTATCGAGCCTGGTGACGGCCGTCTGCACTTTCGCTCTGGGGTGGCCGATATCGTTCGCCTTGTATTCCGTGTTGATGGGGATCCTGGGCCTGGCCATGATGGCGTTCCAGACGCCTTTTACCGTACTGTTGCAGGAGAAGGTGGACGAAGATCATATGGGAAGGGTCTTCGGCGTCCTGGGGATGCTGTCCAGCTCCCTGATGCCTTTGGCCATGCTGGGCTTCGGCCCTCTGGCCGACCGGATCCCCATCGAACGGCTGTTGATCGTTACAGGATTGCTTTTGGGCATTCAGGGAATTTTGATGCTCGCGGATCCCTTCCTGATCGAAGCCGGGCTGTCGCACCGAAAAACAGAAGAAAAATAAGGAAGCTCTTTTTGCAAAAAGGGCCCATTTTTGACTTGAAAAAAGAACATATGTTCGCTATAATGAGGCTGCAACGGAGGGAGTCTCATGATCATCTTTCACATCGATGCCAATTCGGCTTATGTAAGCTGGAGCGCCGCGGCTCTGCTGGAGCAGGGCGGCTCCCTTGATCTGCGCACGGTGCCGGCCGTGGTGGGCGGGAGCCAGGCCAGCCGCCACGGCATCGTCCTGGCCAAGTCCGGCCCGGCAAAAAAATATGGTATCAAAACAGGGGAAAGTCTTTTCGAAGCCCGTCGGAAATATCCGGATCTTTTGGTTGTCCCTCCGGATTACGATCTCTATATGAGCTGCAGCGACGCCATGTTCGACATCATACAGCAATACAGCCCCTTGGTCCAGCGCTACAGCATCGACGAGTGTTTTATGGACTACACCGTTTCGGCGCCTCGTTTCGGGGATCCCGTGGCTTTGGCGGAGCGGATCGGAGGTCGGATACGCCGGGAGCTGGGGTTTACGGTGAACATCGGCATTTCCTCCAACAAGTTGCTGGCCAAAATGGCTTCGGAACTGGAAAAACCCGATCGGATCCATACACTTTTCCCCGAAGAAATCGAAGCGAAAATGTGGCCGCTTCCGGTTTCCGAGCTCTTTATGGTGGGACGGGCCACCGCATCCCGGCTGGCGTCGATCAACGTCGGGACCATCGGCGAGCTGGCGGCCATGGACCGGCGGCAGCTCCGGGCCATGTTCAAAAGCCACGGAGAACGGATCGGACAATACGCCAACGGCATCGACTCCTCGCCGGTGGTACCCAACGACCGGGTGCGCCAAAAGGGCATCGGAAACAGCATGACCGTCTTCTACGACGTAACGGACCGGCGGGAGCTCCTGGCTTATCTGTTGAGTTTGTGCGAGCGTACGGGTGCACGGCTCAGAGCCTTGGGCGCCCGGGCCTCTCTTGTGTCCGTGTGGCTCCGGACCGACGCTTTTCTCAGCCGTCAACACCAGCGCCAGCTGCCTTTTTACACCGATCAGACGTCGGAGATCTACAGGGTGGCTGCGGGCCTGATGGAAGAATGCTGGCGGGGGGAGCCGATCCGTCAGCTGGGCGTGGGGGTGGGATCCCTTTCCCGGATCGGCCAGGAGCAGATTTCTTTTTTCGACGATCCGAAGACTTCCGGCGTTCGATCTGTGGATCTTTGGGTCGATCGGATCCGAAAGCGATACGGAGACGGTGCCGTGATGCGGGGCGTGTTCGCCAATACGACGCTCAAGCCCATGGAAGGCGGCGTCAACGAAGGGCAGTTTCTTACGATGGGAGGGTATGGACCGTGAGGATCGTGGCAAAGTCGGTGGATGCCGTAGCGGTGTTCCGGGGAACGAACCGGCCGCTTCCCTACAAATTTCGCTTTCGGGAAGAAGACGGAACAGAAAAGGAGGTGCTGGTAGAGCGAATCTTTCTTGTGGAGGAGCGGCGCATCGCCGGGATCCGGACGCTGCTCTACGATTGCCAGAGCGCCGTGGACGGCGTTCAACGGCGCTATCAGTTGAAATATCTCATACAAGACTGCAGGTGGGAGCTGTACAAAATATAGCTCCCGCTTTTTTTATTGACAAAAGGATGCAGAGATGTATAATGCTTATATAAACTAATTAGATTAACTAATTAATTGCGGATCGCCTGTAAACGGGAGGAAAGAATGGATTCGTTCAACAAGGAGCTCAATGATATCCTGGTGGATACGTTCAAGATCATCACAAAAATAGAGGAAATATCGATCAAGCGAACCGGACACGATTTGTCGGTCAGCGAAGTCCATATTCTGGAATCGGCAGCAGATGATCAGGGGAAAGGGCGTACCATCACCGACATTGCGGAGGATCTGCGCATTACGTTGCCTTCGGTGACCGTAGCCATCAACAAACTGGTAAAAAAGGGCTATGTGACCAAAGCGCGGGACGAAGCCGACGGCCGCAAGGTCTACGTAAAACTTACGGAAAAAGGGATGCAGATGGATCGAGTGCATCGGTACTTTCACAAAAAGCTGGTCAGCAATATCGCCGCCGGATTGCGGGAAGACGAAAAGGAAGCGCTGTATAACGCAATGATGAAAATGAACGGATTTTTTGAAAAGAGACTGTTGAAGGAAAGACCATGAGCATAAAAATATCGGGAACGGGCAGCTGCCTTCCCCCGCTGAGCGTTACGAACGAAGACCTGAGCAAGATCCTGGATACCAGTCACGAATGGATTTCCAGCCGCACCGGCATCGAGTCCAGACACATCTGTGAAAACGGATTGACGCCGGTGGCAGCGGAAGCGGGCGCAGAGGCTTTGAAGGATGCCGGATATACCGTCGATGAAATGGATTATATCCTCTGCGCTACCGTGAGTCCGGATTATGCCACGCCCTCCCTGGCCTGTATGGTGCAGCAGGAGCTGGGCGGAACCTGTCCGGCCCTGGATATCGGCGCTGCCTGCTCCGGCTTCCTGTACGGGTTGGATATGGCCCAGGCGCTCATCGAATCGGGCAAGGCAAAGCGGATCCTGCTCATCGCCGGCGAATCCATGAGCAGCACCGTGGATTGGACGAAGCGGGATGTGAGCGTTTTGTTCGGAGACGGCGCCGGCGCCGTGGTCCTGGAGGAAGGCGAAGAACTGCTGTCCATACGGATCGGCGCTTCGGGAAGGGCGGAACCTTTGTTCATGAAGCGGCCGGGCGGGAATTGTCCCTATGTGCCGAAGCAGGACGGGGATGTATATCTGCATATGGACGGCCAGGAGATCTATAAGTTTGCCGTCAACGCCATGGTGCGGGATATTCTCTCCGTGATGGAAGCTGCAGGCATTTCGGCGGAAGAAGTAGATTACGTATTGCCCCATCAGGCCAATTTGCGCATTCTGGATGCCGCTTCGAAAAAATTGCCGATTCCCCCGGAGAAGTTTCTGCACAATATCAGCGGCACCGGCAACACGTCTGCAGCCAGCGTGCCCATCTTACTGGACGAGGCCCGAAAAGCGGGCAAGATCAAGGCAGGACAGCTTTTGGTGATGAGCGCTTTCGGCGCGGGACTCACCACAGGAGCTTGCGTTATTAAATGGTCGAAAGACTGAATAAAACAGATCATCAGGAGGAAAAAAGAATGGTAAAAGAAAAAGTAATCGAAATTCTGGCACAGTACAAGGACTGTTCCCCGGAAGAGATCGATGTCGCTAAGAGTTTTGAGGAATTAAAACTGGATTCACTGGATACGGTTGAGATTGTGATGAACCTGGAAGAGGCCTTTGAGATCGAACTGAAGATCACGGAAGATCTGAAAACGGTTCAGGACGTGATCGACGCCATTTCCAAGCTGGTATAGGAGGTCCGGATGCTGCGCTCTGAAATTTCCACCCTGTTGGGCATTCGATACCCCGTATTCCAGGGAGGCATGGCGTGGATCGCCAACGCAAAGCTTGCCGCTGCGGTTTCCGAAGCCGGAGGGCTGGGTATTATTTCTGCGATGAATACCGACAGCGAATGGCTGCGGGCGGAGATCAGAAAGACCAGAGCGCTCACGGACAAACCTTTTGGTGTCAATATCATGCTCATGAGCCCCGTTGCCGGAGAGATGGCGCGTGTGGTCATCGAGGAAGGCGTGCCCGTGGTCACCACGGGTGCGGGGAACCCGGCCAAGTACATGGAAGGATGGCGTTCTGCCGGCATCAACGTGATTCCGGTGGTGGCTTCCGTGGCCTTTGCCCGGCTGATGGAACGCATCGGCGCCTCGGCGGTGATCGCCGAAGGCGGAGAATCCGGCGGCCACGTGGGCGATCTGTCCACCCTGGTTCTGGTGCCTCAGGTCTGTGATGCTGTGGACATTCCCGTGGTGGCTGCCGGCGGCATTGCCGACGGCAGAGCCATGGCGGCCTGTCTGATGCTGGGCGCTTCCGGTGTCCAATTGGGCACCCGGTTTCTGATGGCCTGGGAATGCGATATCCATGAAAATTACAGGAATAAACTGGTCAAAGCCTCCGATACGGCTACGATCGTAACAGGCCGGCGGTCGGGGCATCCGATCCGGGCGCTGAAAAGTCCCATGACCCGCAAGTATGCGGAATGGGAATTCGACAGCAGCATCGATGACGCTATGCTGACGGCCATTCGCGCCGGCGGTCTTCGGAAGGCTGTGGAAGAGGGATCGGAAGCGGAAGGCTATTTTATGGCCGGACAGGTAGCCGGCATGCTCAAAAACCGGCAATCGGCCGCGGAGATCGTCCATTCGATCGCCCGGGAAGCGGAGATTCTTTTCAAAGGGAGTTCTCAATGGCTGGAATAGCATTTTTGTTCAGCGGGCAAGGCGCCCAGTATACCGGTATGGGAAAAGCGCTGTACGAGTACAGCCCGGCGGCCAGAGATGTTTTGGATCGACTGAACGCTCGGCGCAGGGATCTGCTGGAGCTTTGCTTTACCGGAAGCGCCGAAGACCTGTCGAAAACGGAAAACACACAGCCGGCGGTCTATGCGGTGGATCTGGCCGCCGCCGCCGCGGCGAAAGAAGCCGGGATACAGCCGTCTGCCGCAGCGGGTTTTTCCCTGGGAGAACTGGCGGCCCTTGCCTTTGCCGGATACTATACCCCGGAAGAGGGGTTCGACCTGGTGCGGAAAAGAGCTTCTTTCATGGCTGATGCCGCCGCAAAAATCCCCGGTGCCATGCTGGTGGTGCTTCGGATGGAAAACGAAGCTGTGGAAACTCTCTGCCGGGGAAGAACGCTGTACCCCGTCAACTACAATTGCCCGGGTCAGCTGGTGGTGTCCGGTGCGCCGGAAGACATCCAATATCTTCAGGAGAAGATCAAAGAAGCAAAAGGGCGAAGCGTTCCCCTTCCCGTCAGCGGCGGATTCCATTCTCCGTTGATGGAGGAAGCGGCTGCAAGGATGGAAGTCGAACTGAAGCAAGTGATATTTCGGGATCCGCTGATCCCGGTCTATGCCAATGACACGGGACAGGTCTACGGAGACAATGCGGCGGATCATTTGAGCAATCAGATCAATCACCCGGTCCGGTGGGAAGACAGTATCCGCAACATGATCCGCCGGGGGATCGACTGCTTCGTGGAAGCGGGACCCGGAAAAACGCTGAGCGGATTTGTGACCAGGATCGCACCGGAAGTCCGGGTGATCTCTGTGGATTCTCCGGAAGATCTGGAGAAGTGGAAAGAGGAGCAAGGATATGTTGAAAGGTAAGACAGCCCTGATCACGGGAGGCTCCAGAGGAATCGGACGGGCGATCGCTCTGGCGTTGGCTGCGGAAGGTGCCGATGTCGCCGTGATCTACAACGGCGGAGAATCGGCGGCCCGGGCCGTCTGTGAGGAAGCTGCACAGCAGGGCGTCAAAGCCGTTGCCTACGCCTGCAACGTGGCGGATGCGGATCAGGTCCCCACCGTATCGGCGGCGATATTGGCCGAATTCGGCGGCGTGGACATTCTGGTCAACAACGCCGGGATCACCCGGGACGGATTGCTGAGCTCCATGTCCGAGGAGGATTTCGTTCGCGTCATGGAAGTCAATCTGGGCGGCGCGTTTCATTTCACAAAAAGCCTGTACGGTCACTTCCTGAAAAAACGGTCCGGCCGAATCATCAATATCTCTTCCGTCTCGGGACTGATGGGAAATCCGGGACAGGCCAATTATGCGGCGTCCAAAGCGGGGCTCATCGGGTTCACCAAATCCGTGGCAAAAGAACTGGCGGGCAGGGGAATCACCTGTAATGCGGTGGCGCCCGGGTTCATCCAGACGGAAATGACCGGAGCGCTGCCCCGGGAAAAGCAGGATGCGATCCGGCAGCAGATCCCGTTGCGGCGTTTCGGAACGCCGGAAGATGTAGCTCGGGTGGTGCTGTTTTTGGCCGGCGAGGCCGGCGGATATATCACCGGAGAAGTCATCCGCGTGGATGGCGGTCTGTACATATAGGAGGACGCATGCGCAAGTGGGAAGACAACAGTTGGTCCATAGGAGATCTGAGGATCCCGCTGCCCGTGGTACAGGGCGGCATGGGCGTGGGCATCTCCCTCCACGGACTGGCTTCTGCCGTAGCAGCCCAGGGCGGTGTGGGGGTGATCTCGGCTACCGGACTCGACTTTATGAAGCAGGGCCGCACGATCACTGCGGAGATCCGCGCGGCGAAAGAAAAGACCGGAGGCGTTATAGGGGTGAATATCATGGTCGCGCTGCGGGATTTCGAAAAGTTGGTTCGGGAATCCATCGCCGCAGGGGCGGATATCATCTTTGCCGGCGCAGGGCTGCCTTTGGAATTGCCGGGATTGCTGCCGGAACATTGCCGTACGAAACTGGCGCCCATCGTCTCTTCGGGCAAGGCGGCCAAGCTCATCGCAAAACGCTGGCAGAGCCGATACGGCTACACACCGGATGCGGTGGTCGTGGAAGGACCCCTGGCCGGAGGGCATCTTGGATTCAAAACCGAGGAATTGACGGATCCGAATTGTACCCTGGAGTCGATTTTCAAGGATGTGCAGCGGGAACTGGAGCCTTACGGATCGATCCCTCTGATCGCCGGCGGCGGCATCTACTACGGCGGCGATATTGCAAAGATCTTGGCACTGGGCGCCAGCGCGGCCCAGCTGGGCAGCCGTTTCGTCACCACGACGGAATGCGATGCCTCGCCGGAATTTAAGGAAGCCTATCTCCGCGCGAAAGAAGAAGACGTGCGACTGATCGAGAGCCCGGTGGGACTTCCGGGAAGAGCCTTCCGAAGCGATTTCCTCCGGGCTGTGGCCCGGAACGAAAAGAGACCCGCATTCTGTGAATTCAACTGTCTGGTGCCGTGCAAAAAGACCCAGGCCCCCTATTGCATCGCCCATGCGCTGATCAACGCTTATCGAGGCAACATGGAGGAGGCCTTTGTGTTCACCGGAGCAAAGGGCTATCTGGCAGAGGAGATCCTGCCGGTACCGGAAATATTCGATCGATTGAAATCCGAATACGAATCAGGGAGAGAATCATGAGAAGAGTGGCAATTACAGGGATGGGCGCGATCAGCCCCATCGGCAACAACGTGAAGGACATGTGGACTGCCATGGTGGAGGGCCGGCACGGCATCGGAGCGATCACCCACTTCGATACGACGCCGTTCAAGGTGAAGCTGGCTGCGGAAGTCAAGGATTTCGATCCCCAGGCTGTCTTGGGCGGCAACGAATTCAAACGCTACGACCGTTTCATTCAGTTTGCCCTGGCCGCCGCCGACGAGGCGGTAACCGACAGCGGGATTCCGGGAACGGTGAGCGAAGACAGGCTGGGTGTCTACATCGGCTCCGGAGTCGGCGGGATCGGCACCACGTATCAGGAAACCGAAAAACTGCTTCAGAAAGGTCCCCGATGGATCTCTCCTTTCCTGGTGCCTATGATGATCGGCAATATGGCTTCGGGCCTGGCCGCCATTCGATATGGGGCAAAGGGAATCAATCTTCCGGTGGTGACGGCATGCGCCACGGCCTCCCATTCCATCGGCGAGGCTTATCGGGCCATTCGGCACGGCTACGCCGACGCAGTGATTGCCGGAGGCGCGGAAGCGGCCATCAATCCCATCAGCGTGGCGGGCTTTACAAGCTGCATGGCGCTGACGCAAACCACGGATTCCGACCGGGCTTCCATCCCCTTCGATGCGGAACGGTCCGGGTTCGTCATGGGCGAAGGCGCCGGAATTTTCGTTCTGGAGGAATATGAACGGGCCAAGGCCAGGGGTGCCCGGATCTACGCAGAGATCGTCGGCTATGGAAATACCTGTGATGCCTATCACATGACGGCACCGGATCCGGAGGCCGCAAGCGGATCCAGAGCCATCGTTCAGGCTCTTTCGGAAAGCGTCGGCGACAACTACGGTAAGTTGTACATCAACGCCCACGGCACCAGCACGCCGCTCAACGACAAGTGCGAAACACTGGCTATCAAGTCGGCCTTGGGGCGGAGAGCCTATCAGGACGCGATCGTCAGCTCCACAAAATCCATGACGGGCCATATGCTGGGCGCCGCAGGCGCCGTGGAGGCCATTGCCGCCGTCTCGGTTCTGACGGACGGCCAGGCGCCTCCGACCATCGGATATCAAGTGGCGGATCCGGACTGCGATCTGGACTACGTGCCCAATGTGGCCAGAAGAGTCGATGTGGATGTGAGCCTATCTCTGTCCTTAGGATTCGGGGGGCATAATGCCTGCCTGGCATTTGTCAGGGCATAAACGGGAGGATACCATGGAATTGGAAAAAGTCGAAAGCCTCGCAGATATTCTGTTGAATAAAGGATTGACAGCGATCGAAATCGAAGAGAGCGGTTTTCGGATCCGGCTGGAAAAAACCGCACAAGGCACAGTTTCGATGCAGAAAGCGGACAATGCAGGCAGTGTCCCGCCTGTCCGATTGACGGATGCGGAAGCGGCCATAAGCGCGGATGACGCCGTTTTGACGGAAGTTCCCTCTCCTCTGGTGGGGGTGGTCTATCTGGCGTCGTCTCCGGAAAGCGAGCCGTATGTATCCATAGGCCAGCGCGTGGAAAAAGGACAGGTTTTGTGCATCATCGACGCCATGAAAATGCTCAACGAAGTGGCCTCACCGGCGAATGGCATCGTCGGAGAGATCTGTGTGGAAAACGGGACGGTCGTCGATTACGGAGCCTGCCTGTTCCGCCTGAGAGAGGAGTAAGCGATGGATCGAAAAGACCTTGAAAAAATCCTGCCCCACCGTCCGCCGATGCTTCTGTTGGATCAGGCTGAACTCAGGGACGGAGAAGCCAGGGCTTCTTATCTGGTACGGGGCGACGAGTTTTTTCTGCAAGGACATTTCCCGGGCCATCCGGTGGTGCCGGGCGTGATCCTCTGCGAAATGATGGCCCAAGCCTGTTGTGTGCTTCTCCAAAATGAGATGTCCGCCTCTGCCACTCCGTATTATACCGGTATTCAGCAGGTGAAATTCAGAGAAAAAGTACAGCCCGGAGACGCGCTGGAGATCCGGTGCAGCCTGTCCAACCGGAAACCGCCGTTCTATTTTGCCAAGGGAACGGTCTTCGTTTCGGGCAAGACTGCGGCGGAAGGCACGTTTTCCTTTGCCGTTCTGGAGGAATGACATGTTTCGGAAAATACTGATCGCAAACAGGGGAGAGGTCGCAGTGCGGATCATTCGCGCATGCAAAGATATGGGGATCTCTACCGTAGCCGTCTACAGTGAAGCTGACAGCGAGGCGCTTCACGTGGGTCTTGCCGACGAGAGCATCTGTATCGGCAAAGCGCCGGCCGCCGACAGTTATTTGAATATGCAGGCCATTCTTTCCGCCGCTGCCGTCACCCATGTCCAGGCCATCCATCCGGGATACGGATTTCTGGCGGAGAGCGCAAAATTCGCTTCGCTGTGCGAGCAATGCAACATCCGCTTTATCGGACCGGACAGTACGCATATCTCTTCCATGGGCGATAAGGATAACGCGCGGAAGACCATGAAAAAAATGGGGTTGCCGGTGGTCCCCGGGTCGGAATCCGTGGAAGACCTTCCGGAAGCCTTTGAATGGGCAGGCAAGATCGGTTATCCGCTCCTGATCAAGGCGCGGGCCGGCGGCGGCGGTCGGGGCATCCGGCTCGTCGCAGAAGAGAGGGGGTTCGAGCGTGCATTCCTGGATGCATCCAGAGAGGCGTCTGCCAGCTTCGGCGACGCAGGGTTGTACATCGAGAAATATATGGAACAGGTCCGGCATATCGAGGTGCAGATCCTGGCCGATGCCTACGGGAAAGTCGTTTGCTTGGGCGAGCGGGATTGTTCCATGCAGCGCAGAAAGCAAAAGGTGCTGGAAGAAAGTCCGGCGGCAGGGCTTCCCGAAGAGACACGCAAGAACATGCAACGGGATGCAGTCCGTGCGGCAAAAAAAATCGGCTATGCCAATGCGGGCACGCTGGAGTTTTTGGTGGACGCCCACGGGAATCATTATTTCATGGAAATGAACACGCGGCTGCAGGTGGAACATCCGGTCACGGAAATGGTCACAGGTGTCGATTTGGTTAAATGGCAGATTCGGATCGCTGCCGGCGTACCGCTGTCTTTCGACCAGCGAAACATTCGCATGCAGGGGCATTCGATCGAATGTCGTATCAATGCGGAAAATCCCGCAATGGATTTCCGGCCTTCCTCCGGCACCGTGGAATTTCTTCACATCCCCGGCGGTCCCCGGGTGCGATTCGATACGGCGCTTTATCCCGGATGTACGGTGCCTCCGTACTACGATTCCCTGCTTGGAAAACTGGTCGTCCATGCCGACACCCGGGAAGAGGCGGTGCGGAAAATGCAGGCGGCTTTGGCCGAACTGGTGATCACCGGTGTGGAGACCAATATCGAACTTCACATCGATATCCTTGCAGGAGAAGCATTTCGAAACGGGGCCTATACGACCGGCTATTTGGAATCGAGGAATGAATCATGATCAAAGGATTGTTTAAAAAACCGAAAAACGACCTGGAACCTTCTGTTGCGGGCCGGATCGATAAACCTGCGGAGGTGAACATCCCTCACGAACTCTGTACGGTCTGTCCGGGCTGTAAAAAATCGGTATTTTCCAGCGATCTGCAGGAAAACGACTGCGTTTGTCCCAACTGCGGCAAACATCTGCGGCTCAATACCAGGCAGCGAATCCACATGATCGCGGATCCGGACAGCTTTCGGGAACTCTGGGCGGATATGTCCGGCAGTGACCCGTTGGGATTTCCCGATTACGAGGAAAAGCTGCGGGCTGCGGAATTGGCGTCCAGAGAGGCGGAAAGCGTTGTCACGGGCACAGTGCGCATCGGGAAAAATCCGGCTGCGCTTTTTGTCATGGAACCGGCGTTTATGATGGGCTCCATGGGGACCGTCACCGGAGAAAAAATCACCAGGCTTTTCGAATATGCGACGGAGAAAGGCCTGCCCGTTGTGGGATTCACGGCCTCCGGCGGCGCGCGCATGCAGGAAGGGATGCTTTCCCTGATGCAGATGGCCAAGACCAGCGGCGCCGTGAAACGGTTTTCCGATGCCGGAGGATTTTATCTGGCGGTACTTACCGATCCCACTACGGGAGGTGTCACGGCCAGCTTTGCCATGGAAGCGGATGTGATCGCCGCCGAGCCGGATGCGTTGATCTGCTTTGCCGGCCCCAGGGTCATCGAGCAAACGATCCGTCAGAAGCTCCCGCCGGGCCTGGGCAGGGCCGAATCTTTACTGAAGAACGGCTTTATCGATAAGATCGTTCCCCGCAGGGAACAAAAGAAATTTATCGCCAGGATGCTGCGGGCACACCGCAAAGACTGAGAGGAGGAGTGAGCGTATGAACGCAAAAGATCACGTGGCGGCAGCCAGGGCAAAGGATCGCCCTACGGCAGCCAAATATATCAAAGGGATCTTCGACGAGTTCACGGAACTCCACGGAGATCGATGCTTCGGCGACGATCCGGCCATGGTGGGCGGAGTCGCACGGTTGGGGCAGTCTTACGTAACGGTCATCGCCCAGGAAAAAGGAACCACGACTCGGGAGCGGGCGGGCAGAAATTTCGGCAGCGCGCATCCGGAAGGTTATCGGAAAGCGCTGCGTCTGATGAAACAAGCCGAAAAGTTCGGGCGCCCTGTCATTACTTTCGTGGACACTGCGGGGGCTTTCTGCGGCATCGGCGCCGAAGAGCGGGGCCAGGGGCAGGCCATTGCCTCGAATCTTATGGAAATGATGATGCTCCGCGTCCCTGTGCTGGCCATATTCATCGGTGAAGGAGGCAGCGGCGGCGCTCTGGGGATCGCCGTGGCGGACCAGGTGTGGATGCTGGAAAATGCGTTTTACAGTGTCATTTCGCCCGAGGGATGTGCCAGCATCCTGTGGAAAGACCCTGCCAGGGCGGCCGAAGCCGCAGAGTGTCTGAAACTGACCGCCGAAGATTTGACGGATCTTTCCGTTGCGGAACAGATTATTTCCGAGCATGAAGGAAACTTTGAGAAGACATTTGCTTTTCTGAAAGAGGCGATCGGATCGTTTATTGCCGAAAAGCAGCAAATTCCGGTTGAAGAACTGCTTCGGGAACGGTATGATAAGTTCCGTAAAATACAGTAACGAAGCGGAGCAGGCAGCGTGCAGTACGACTCTGTGATTCCGGCGGTCTTTCTCGACCGCCCGAATCGTTTTATCGCCAATATCGAGATCGACGGCCTTCGCCGGGTCGCCCACGTAAAGAATACGGGGCGTTGCAGAGAGATCCTGACGCCGGGCGCCCGGATCTGGGTCCGGGAAAACGACGATCCCCGTCGGAAGACCCGGTTCGACGTGATTACCGCGGAAAAGAACGGACGCCTGATCAACATCGATGCCTCGGCGCCCAATGCCGCCGTCAAGGAATGGCTGCCCGAAAGCGGGCTGTTCCGACAGATTGCTCTGATCCGTCCGGAAACCACGTTCGGACGCTCCCGGTTCGACTTCTATATCGAAGGCGACGGAAGAAAGATGTTCATGGAAGTCAAGGGCGCCACGCTGGAGGAACGGAATGTGGTCCGGTTCCCGGATGCGCCGACCGAAAGAGGCCTGAAACACATCAGGGAATTGGAAGCGTGCCTGGAGCGCGGGTTCGAAGCCTGCGTCCTGTTCGTGATCCAGATGAAGGACGTGGATCATTTCGAACCCAACAGGATCACCCACAAAGCGTTCGGGGATGCATTGTATCGGGCGGACTGTGCCGGTGTTCAGGTGCTCGCCCGGGATTGCCGGGTGACGCCGGACAGCATGGAGATCGCCGACCCGGTCCCGGTACGGCTGCCGGCTCCTGCGGAGCCGTTTTAAAAACCGCCGGCGTGCCGGCGGTTTTTGTACGGGCGGTGTTATTTCCCCAGATAATGGATTGTGAATCCCGCCCGGGCAGCCGCCTGGGCGTCGATACAGTTTCGGGTATCCAGCAGATTCGGCCTTCGCATCACGCCGGCCAGCGCCTGATAGTCAAGACTTTGAAATGCCTGATGGTTGACCCCGATCACCAGCAGGTCCCGATCTTGGGCCGCTTCGATCACATCGTCGGCCGAACCGGGCCGGCCTTCCGCATGGGGGTCGAAGCAGACCACATCGACGGCTCGCTGTTTCAGCAGATCCATCAGGTACAAGATGGGACTTTCCCGGACGTCGTCCACATCGGGCTTGTAGGTGATGCCCAGAATACCGACGGACGGATCTTGCACGTCTTTCAGGATTTCCGAAATCTTATCGGCCACATAGGAGGGCATTCCATCGTTGATTTCCCTTGACAGGCGAATGATGCGGGCTTCCTGCGGACTTTTTTCCACGATGAACCAGGGGTCCACGGCGATGCAGTGTCCGCCCACGCCGGGGCCGGGCTGATGGATGTTCACCCGGGGATGCCTGTTGCACAAGCGGATCAGATTCCACACGTCGATCCCCTGATCTTCGCAGATCTTCGCAAGTTCGTTGGCAAAAGCGATATTCACATCCCGGTAGGTGTTTTCCGACAGCTTGCACAATTCTGCGGTTCGGGCATCGGTTTCGTAAATTTCACCCTGCACGAAGGTCCGGTACAGATGGGAGATCTTTTCCGCAGAAGCCCGGTTGACACCCCCGGCGATCCGATCGTTGCAGACCAGTTCCCGTAAAATGCTGCCGGGTATGACCCGTTCGGGGGAGTGCCCCAGAAAAAAGTCGACACCGGCCTGGAGGCCGCTTTTTTCCAGGATGGGTTTCATCAATTCGTCCACGGTGCCGACAGGCGAGGTGGACTCCAAAATGACGATATTGCCGGGGCGAAGACAAGGAACGACGGAGCGAGTGGCAGCTTCTACACAGGACATGTCCGCCCGTTTGTTTTTGTCCAGGGGCGTGGGAACGGCGATGATGAAGGCCGAAGCTTCCTGAGGGTATCCTGCGGCGCGCAGTTTCCCCGACTGCACCACGCTTCGGATCAATTCCGCCAGTCCGTCTTCCTCGATGACGATTCGCCCTTCGTTCAGCGCATCCGTAATCACTCTGTTTCGATCGACGCCCAGTACGTCCATGCCGGCACGGGCGAACATCGCTGCCGTGGGCAGCCCGATATACCCCAGGCCGATAACGCATATTTTCATTGGTTTCCTCCTGATTCGATACTCGTACATGATAGCATAAGCGCCGGCGGGATTCCACGGTTTTGTGTAAATTCATATTTATCAAAAGGCCTGTCTATGATAGAATAACAGCGTTGGCGGAGAAGGGCATGATGGAGAGGAAATCAAGAATCAATATAGTGGGCATCCCCGTGGACGATGTAACCCTGGGCGATGCTTTGTCCGTGTTCGAGGATCTCATGAAGGGCCCTCGTCTTTCGTTGATCGCTACGCCCAATTCCGAGATCGTCATGATGGCTTCCAAAGATCCTTCTTTCGCTGAAATTCTGGACCGTGCCGAACTGGTGATTCCAGACGGTATCGGGCTTTTGTACGCATCAAAAATGCTGGGACGTCCGCTGAAAGAGCGGGTGGCGGGCATCGATTTTGCCCAGGGCGCGCTGGAACGGACAGCGCAACTGGGGTACAGCGTATTCTTTTTCGGCGGCAGGCCCGGGATTGCGGAAAAGGCCGCGGAAAACAAGAGACGGGAGATTCCGGGATTGCGGATCGCAGGAACCCGTCACGGATATTTCACCGAGGAAGAGATCCCTTCGATCGTGGAAGAGATCAACGGATCCGGTGCGGATTTTCTCTGTGTGGCGCTGGGAGCCCGGAAGCAGGAACAGTTTATCGATGCGCACAGAGATGCGCTGCACGCCAGGGTGGGCGTCGGGATCGGCGGCAGTCTCGATGTCTGGTCCGGTTCGCTGAAACGGGCGCCGGCGTTTTATCGGAAGAACGGCTTGGAGTGGTTGTACCGATTGAAGCAGGAACCTTCCAGAATCCGGAGGATCCGTGTGTTGCCGGCGTTTTTAGCGAATGTGGCAACACAAAGAATGAAGGAGGAACTATGAACAAGCAAGCATTGCAGGACAAAGCGGCCCTCATACGGCAACACATCATCCGGGAAGTGTATCACGCCGGGTCGGGCCATCCGGGAGGATCTCTTTCGGCTACGGATATCATGACAGTCCTGTACTTTCATGAAATGAATATCGACGGAAACGACCCCTCAAATCCGAATCGCGACAGGTTCGTTCTTTCCAAAGGCCATGCCTCTCCCGTACTGTACGCTTGTCTGGCGGAAGCCGGGTTTTTCCCCAAGGAAGATCTGGTGACGTTTCGGAAGCTGGGCAGCTGCCTGCAGGGACATCCTTCCATGCTCAAGCTGTGCGGTGTGGAGATGTCCACCGGATCCCTCGGTCAGGGATTTTCCGCTTCCGTGGGCATGGCTCTGGCCGGCAGACTGGACGGAAGAGACAGCAGGATCTACGTGATGCTGGGAGACGGAGAACTCCAGGAAGGTATTACATGGGAAGCCTCCATGGCCGCCGCCCATTACGGATTGGATAATCTGTGCGCTATCGTGGACCACAACGGACTGCAGATCGACGGAAAGAACGACGAAGTAATGCGGGTGATGCCCATCGCGGAAAAATTCCGGGCCTTCGGCTGGAACGTGATCGAACTGGACGGTCACGATCTGGATGCCATAGCGGCAGGATTTCGGAAAGCCGGGAAGCACAAAGGCGCTCCGACGGTCCTCGTGGCGGAAACGCATAAAGGAAAGGGCGTTTCCTTTATGGAAGATCAGGCGGGCTGGCACGGCAAGGCGCCGGACCGGGAACAGGCGGAACAAGCGATGGCGGAATTGGGAGGGATATTGTAATGGCAGATAAAATAGCGACTCGACAGAGCTATGGGAGAGCGCTGGTGGAACTGGGCGCTTTGCGTCAGGATATCGTCGTCCTGGATGCGGATCTTTCCGGTTCCACGATGACGAAGGAGTTCGCCAAGGTCTACCCGGAACGATTTTTCAATGCGGGCATCGCCGAGGCCAATATGTACGGCATGGCAGCAGGCCTGGCCGTATCAGGCAAGACCGTCTTTGCCAGCACCTTTGCCATCTTTGCGGCCGGCCGGGCGTTCGAGATCATTCGGAATTCCATCGGATATACCGGTGCGAACGTAAAGATCTGCGCCACCCATGCCGGACTCACCGTGGGGGAAGACGGCGCCAGCCACCAAGCCATCGAGGATCTGGCGCTGATGCGAACGATTCCGGGTATGACGGTCCTGAACCCGGCAGACGACGTTTCCGCAAGAAAGCTGCTGCAGGCTGCAGCCGAATGGAACGGACCCGTCTATGTGCGGCTGGGGCGGGCAGCTGTCCCGGTGATCTACGCGGAAGAGACGGACATACAGATCGGAAAAGCGATTACGCTTCGAGACGGAAAGGACTGCACGATCATTGCAACGGGTCTCCTGGTGAGTCGGGCGATGGAAGCGGCGGAGCTGCTGGCCGAAGAAGGCATCGATGTCCGTGTCCTGGATATGCATACGCTGAAGCCCATGGACGAAGGAGCCGTGATCCGGGCTGCCCGGGAGACCGGAAGCATCGTGACGGCGGAGGAACACACGGTGATCGGCGGCCTGGGCGCCGCAGTGGCTCAGATTTGCTGCGAGAAGGCGCCGGCGAAGGTGTCCTTCGTGGGGATCCAAGACACCTTCGGTGAGTCCGGCAAGCCCGATGAACTCTTGGAAAAGTACGGACTCACGGCCGCCGCCATCGCCGAGGCGGTTCGTACCGTGAAATAGACAGCCGGGAGAAGAACGCCCATCGCGAAACAGCCTGCATTCGACTGCAGGCTTTTTCTTGGGAAGACGCACCCCTGCCTTGACAAGAATGTAAAATATTGTATAATACAAGCGCTCGGGAAGCGGGGTCGCAGAGGAAAGGCCCTATGGAACATGCTACGTTTTTTCGCATACCGGAAAACAGACGGAACCTCGCTGCCACTCCTTCCGTCAAAGAGAAAAGGAACATCGCCGTAACCGGGACGGGCAGAGGCAGCGGTGTCAGTCTCACTGCGGGCCTCCTGGCCGCTTGGATCCGACGCCATGAATCCGGAGAGACCGTAACGCTTGCCGAACTGGGAATTCCTTATTTTTATGATGCCTACGGCGTGGAGAAAAGGTTTCTCCACAGGGAATTCATACCGTTTTATCGTATGATCGTCCAAAAGCGCAGCATCAAAAATCTATCCAATACGGAGGAAGGCATCAACTGGGTGCTTCGGTGCCCGGCAGACAAGGAAACACAGGACGATTCCAACGGGTTGTCCGTTGCCGACAGGCTGCGCCTCATCCACAACGTCAGCGGCACGCTGCGGCTGTTTGATTGTTCCGGCATGCCTGTGGATCAGCTGTGGGAGATCTTGCCGGAGATGGACGCCGTCGTTTGCGTCGTAGATCCCCTTCCTTCCGGGCTGATCCCCGCCGCCGGCAAAGTCGAACGGCTGCGGCTGGATGCGCCCCATGTGGTTTGGGTGGTCAACAAGATGAACAAAGGGGTCCACAAGGGTGAATTGAAACGGTTCCTGGGCAAGGTCCCATGGGAGGAGATCCCCTGCCTGCCTCCGGAAGACCTGTATCGCGCACAATACAACTGTGTACTTCCGTACGCGCTTCTTCCCGTGAAACAAAAGACCGATGCCCCGTTGAGGCAGCTGTGGACGCAATTGCAGAACTTTGTGTAAAAGTCTTCGGATACAGAACTTCAAGAATGCAGTTCCCAAAAAACGGGATATATAGTATACTGAATGCGTCAAATAATCAAAAAAGCACAAGAGAGGGTCATTCGTGATTAGATTTGAGGGCGTCACCAAAATGTACGGCAGCAATGTCGGACTTTTGAACGCAACCATCAGGATAGAAAAAGGGGATTTTGTGTTTCTTGTGGGGCCTTCCGGGGCAGGGAAATCCACACTCATCAAGCTGATACTGAAAGAGATCGAACCGGATGAAGGGGAGATCTTTGTCAACGGGAAAAACATCACGTATTTGGCAAACCGGGAGATCCCCGCACTGCGGCGGAGCATCGGCATGGTGTTTCAGGATTTTCGGCTGCTGCCGCACAAGACCGTTTACGAAAATGTGGCGTTTGCCATGGAGGTGGTCCATTCCACTCAGCGAGCCATGCGCCGGCAGATCCCGCAGGTCCTTTCCATCATGGGGATCAGTGACAAGGCCGATAAATTCCCCGCGGAACTGTCCGCCGGGGAGCAGCAGCGCGTAGCCATCGCCCGGGCGCTCATCAACAACCCCATGGTGCTGATTGCCGATGAACCTACAGGCAATCTGGATCCGGATACCGCCTGGGAGATCATGAAACTCATCAACCAGATCAACCGCAGAGGGACGACGGTCCTGATGGTCACCCATGCCAAGGACATCGTGGATCGGATGAGCAAACGGGTCGTGGCCATCGATAAGGGTCGTATCGTACGCGATGCCTGGGGAGGAGAGTACGGCTACGATGATTAGAGGCTTGAAATACGCTCTCACACAAGCGTTTATCCAGGTGTTTCGAAACAAAGGAATGAGTCTGGCATCCATCTTTTCCATCACGGCCATGCTCCTGATCCTGGGATTGTTCTTCTTCGTGACGGTCAACATCAACATCGCCACGGAAAGTGCAAAGCAACAGTTCAATACCATCGAAGTGTACCTTCTGGATGAGACGAGCAAAGAAGACGCCGATATCATCACCCAAAGCCTCTTGTCCATGGACGAGATCGCCGGGGTCACGTATGTCAGCAAAGAAGAAGCCATGGAGCACTTCAAGGACCGCTGGGGAGACAAAGCGTACCTGCTGGACGGGCTGGCGGAGAATCCTCTGCCCAATTCCCTTCGGGTCGAACTGGTTTCGCTGGAAGACGGGCAGCTCATCTACGAAGCTTGCCGGAATCTGATCGGCGTAGAAGATGTGCGCTACTATCAGGAAGAAGTGAAAAAGATTCTCACGATCACCGACTTTATACAACAGGGCGCATTGATCATTATTCTGTTTTTGATCATCGTATCTGTTATCGTGGTCTCCAATACAGTAAAATTGACCGTGATGGCACGGCAGCGGGAGATCATGATCATGAAGTACGTCGGTGCCACCAACTGGTTTATCCGCGGTCCGCTGCTGGCCGAGGGCATGATGATCGGATGTATTTCCGCCGGCATTTCCCTGGGATTGGTTTGGATGATCTATTTCCGGATCGTGGAATTGTTTTCCACCCAGGCTTTGCTGCTGTTTTCCACCTCCTTCGTCGAGGTCGGATTCATGATGCGCAATCTGATCTGGATATTCATCGCTCTGGGCATGAGCATCGGCGCTTTCGGCAGCATCCTGTCCATGCGGCGATTTCTGAATGCATAGATAAGACCGTTTCACAGACTAAGGGGAAAAGGGGAGAAGAAAATCATGTTCGGGAGAAAAGAGTTCAAACGACGGACCCGCATTTGCAGTTGGGCCTTGCTGGCAGTCCTCTTGTGCGGCGCATGCTTTGCTCCGCTGGGATATGCATCCAACGCGGATCAGAGTCAACTGGATGCGATCCAGGATCAAATCGATAAGATGGAGCAGGAACTGAACGAAGGAAAGAAGCAGTCCGGTGCTCTGCTGTCCGAAATCCGCACGCTGGAAAAACAGATCTACTCCGCAGAAGTGGAGCTGAACGGGTTGCAGCGGAACATCAACTCCACCAAATCTATGATCTCTCGGAAAATGGCCGAACTGGACGTATTGGAAGAGGACATCGCTGTCCAGAGCGAAAATCTCAACGCCAGACTTCGCACCATGTATAAAAATGGGGAAGTGGGTATTCTGACGGTGCTCATGGGTTCTGCGGATATGTCGGATTTCATGACGAATCTGGATATGGTCCAGCGGATCTACGACAGCGACGCCGAACTGCTGGAGCAGCTTCAGGGCCAGTATGATCAGGTAATCGGGCAGAAAATGGAGCTGCAAGCCCTGCGGGATACGTTGCTTGGCCAGCAAGCCGAAGAAAGTGCCCGTCAGGAAGCACTGCAGGCCAGCAAAGGACAGGTGCAGACGAAAAAAGCCGTCATCGACAGGGACAATGCGACACTGGAAAAGCAGGTCGATGCGCTGAATGCGGAGGCCAATGCGCTGACAGCCAAGATTCTGGGTCTTCAGGGTACCGGAAGCTATATCGGCGGAACGATGTGCTGGCCGTCTCAAGCCAGCACCCGGATCTCTTCTCCCTTCGGGTACCGGATCCATCCCATCCTTCGCGTCAAAAAGATGCACACGGGCATCGATATCGCTGCTGCTTCAGGAACCAATATTTTGGCTGCCAATGCAGGCACCGTGATCACTGCCGGATGGAACAACAGCTACGGCTACATGGTGATGATCGACCACGGCGGCGGGATCGTGACGCTCTATGCACATTCAAGCAAGCTTCTCGTAAGCAAAGGTACGGTCGTCGGCAGAGGGCAAGCGATCGCAAAAGTGGGATCGACGGGGATGTCGACCGGTCCCCATCTTCATTTCGAAGTCCGGGTGAACGGCGTGTACAAGAATCCTCGCGATTACGTTTCTCCCTAAGGGACAGAAAGACAGCAAAGGAAGACCGATGGCCCGATGGGTATTTGCACAGCAGAATGACGAACCGCTCAAGGGACCCCAAGGGGTCCCTGAAACCATCGTGCGCATCCTGAGAGACAGGGGGATCATCGACTTTTCGGACATCGAGGATTTTCTGGATCCTTTTCCCCAACGAACTTACGATCCTTTTCTGCTGAACGATATGGCGCCTGCGGCAGAAGAGATCCTTCGCACAGCGGATGCGGGAGAACGTATCTGTATTTACGGCGACTACGACGCCGACGGCGTCACGTCCGTTTCACTGCTGCTTTGTGTGTTTCGCAAGCTGACCGATCGGGTCTGCTACTTCATTCCGTCCCGCTTTAAGGAAGGATACGGACTCACGCGGCGGGCTGTCAAGGCGATCGCCGACGAAGGCGCTGCCTTGATCGTGACCGTGGACTGCGGGAGTTCGGCCATCGACGAAGTGGACTATGCCCGCTCTCTGGGCCTGCGGATGATCGTCACGGACCATCACAACCCCTGCCCCGAAGCAATCCCTGCCTGCCTGTTCATCAATCCCAAGCGGTACGATACGACCTATCCCTTTCCCCATCTGTCGGGCTGCGGGGTTGCGTTCAAACTGGCGCAGGCGATCCAGCGTCTTTTGGAAGAAAAGAACGATCACCGATTCACGAAGACGGATCTCAACAAACTGCTGGACCTGGTCGCCATATCCACGGTAGCCGACGTGGTTCCTCTTTTGGATGAGAATCGCACGCTTGTGAAATACGGCCTTGAGATCATCAACCGGCGAGAGCGGCCCGGCCTGGAAGCTTTGCTGAACGCCTTGGACTTCAGTAGAAAATCGGTGGAAGCGGAGCATATCGCTTATTTGCTGGCGCCCAACATCAACGCCATGGGACGGATGCAGTCGGCGGACATCGGCGCCGAAGTGCTTTGCAGCGGCGGCAAGAGCAGGTCAGAACTGGATCGGCTGGCCCGGTGCATGACGGAGAGCAACAAATCGCGCAAAGCGGAACAGGAAAAGACCGGAAAACTCTGCCGGGAGATCATCGAGCAGGGCGGTTCGGGAGAATGGTTTCCCGTGATCTTTGCCCCGGATGCCCACGAAGGCGTGGCGGGTATCGTGGCAGGACATCTGAAAGAAACGCTTTATCGGCCGGTATTCATCGTCACTTCCGGGGAAAACGGACGGATCAAGGGAACCGGCCGATCGATTCCCGGGCTGGATCTCCACGAAATGATCACCGAAGTATCGGATCTGTTCGAACGCTTCGGCGGCCATGCGGGAGCCTGCGGATTTACGATGAAACGAGAAAATTTGGAACCCCTCCGGGCAGCGATGCAAAAGGCTGTCCTGGAGCGTCTTCGAAACGATCCGAATTTGCTGGAAGAAGAGATCCTGATCACCAAAACGCTGGACGCTTCGGAAAAGACCCTGGATTTCGCCCAGATGCTCCGCCGCCTGGAACCCTACGGAGAAAAGAATCCCAAGCCGCTGTTCTGTTCCGGTGATTCCCGCATCGAATCCCTTCATTTCATGGGACGGGAGAGTGAGCACGTTCGATTTACGCTCAGGGGTGAAGATCGAACACCACTGTCCTGCATCCTGTTTCGACGGGCAGGGGACTATGGCGATCTGCTTCGGCGGGATGCGTTAGTGGATGTGGCCGGAGAACTTACCGTCAACGAATTCAGAGACAATCAACAGGTCCAGCTGGTAGTCAAGGACATGAAGAGAGGGAACAGACAATGATATCCATGCGGAAAAGCCTTTTGGTCTTTCTGGTGATGATTGCCCTGGTGGCAGGGGCTTCGGTGATGGCTTTCTATACGGGGACAGACTGGGTTCGACTGAAAGATCCTTCCTTCCGGGGGGAGCGCGCCATAACGGAGGAGGAATACCGGGAATATCTCTATTACCGGGACACTTACGGCAAAGTGGATGAGTTGCGGGCTTATATCGATGAATATTATTACAGGCCGGTGGATTCGGAAGAGTTGGAACTCGGTATTCTGAAGGGATTGTTCATGGGACTGGAGGACCCCTATTCCTACTACATGACGTCGGAAGAATTCGAGTCCGTGCTGATTTCCCTGACCGGAGAATACTCGGGCATCGGCGTGACGCTGTCGCCGAACGAAGACGGATTTATCGAAGTGATCGCGCCCACGGAAGACACCCCTGCCTTCGAGGCCGGCATCAAGCGGGGAGATGTGGTTCTAAAGGTAGACGGAATCCAGTATACAGGATCTGAGATCGATGTGGCCGCCGCGGCGATCCGGGGCCGAGCCGGCACCCGTGTGACCCTGGTCATTCTCAGGGAAGGACAGGAACTGGAGTTTACCATAAAAAGAGAAAAAATCGTCTCGAAAACGGTTCGACGGGAATGGTTGGAAGAGGGAATCGGCTATATCCGTATTCTCTCCTTTGAAGAGAACACGGCGTCTGACTTTAAAAAGGCCCTGAACGCCATCGAAGAGGGAAATGCTGCGGGGTTCATCCTGGATCTCCGGGACAATCCCGGCGGCTTGGTGGACGTCTGCATCGATGTGGCCGATCTTCTCATGGACCAGGGGACCGTGGTATACAGTCAGGATAAGGAAGAAAACAGAGAATACTTTTACGTAAAAGACGGAAAGACGAAGTTGCCGTTTGTCGTGCTTGTGAACGAAGGAACCGCTTCTTCGGCAGAGATCCTCAGCGCCGGCATCCAGGATAACGAGGTGGCGCCGATCGTCGGCACCCAGACCTACGGAAAAGGCGTAATCCAACAGCTGGATCAGCTTCGGGACGGAAGTGCCGTCAATCTGACGATCCTGCAATATTTTTCCCCCAAAGGGAACGTGATCCATAAAGTGGGGATCCGGCCCGACGAGATCGTGGAGCCGAAGCCGGAAGATTACGGATCCGACGGAATGCTTCTCACGGACAGACAGCTCGACAGGGCGCTGGAAATCTTGCAGCAGAGAACGGACTGATCCCGGGAGATTATTTCTCTTCGCTTTCCAGACGCTTCAATACGGTGCGGTAACCTTCGGCGCCGTACAGGAGGCATTTGTTGATACGACTGATGGTGGCGGCGCTTGCTTTGGTGGATGCCGCGATTTCATTGTACGTTTTCCCGTGATGGAGCATCTGCGCCACTTCCCAGCGCTGGGAGATGGCCTGAAGTTCCTTGATTGTCATGAGATCTTCAAAAAAGCGGTAGCACTCTTCTTCGTTTTCCAGTGCGAGAATGGCACGGAAAAGATCATCGTTTACGGTGGATTGAAATTTTGAAACGTAGGACATGGGCAGCCTTCCCTTCTCTTTATCACTATAGTGTGCGATCGTGATGAACACATTATAAACCATCGGATATCGTTTGACAAGCAATGCGGCATCCAGTATAATGACGCCGTGGTAAATTGCCCTGATGTAATGGAATTGCAAGGGAGTAGCTTTAAGCCGGCGGTCAACATTACGCTGCTGCCAGACACAGGCAGCGCTGGTCGCGGGCCCGGGAACGGTAGCCAGACTTACAATTACGGTTCGCTTTCAAAGCGACGGTAGTTGGGGTCTGCTTTTCATATTTGGGAGGAAAACATGTATCGACACACACAAGAAGAAGCGCTGCAAACACTGGATGCATCCCGGCAAAGAGGGCTGAGCGCTTCCGAAGTGCAACGGCGTCTGGAAGAGCACGGACCCAATGCCTTTGAGGAAAAGAAGCCCAAGACGCTGCTGCAGATGTTTCTGTCGCAACTGCGGGATCCCATGATCTATATTTTGATGGGCGCAGTGGTCATTTCCGCCGCCCTGGGCGAGTTCAGCGATGCGTTCATCATCGTGGCTGTCATCCTGCTCAACGCCGTTGTGGGCGTGGTACAGGAATCGAAAGCGGAGAAATCCCTGGAAGCGTTGAAGCAGCTTTCCAGCCCCACGGCCATGGTGCGGCGGGAGGGGAAAGTTTCGGAGATCCCGGCGGCCGAACTGGTTCCGGGAGATATCGTTCTGCTGGAAGCCGGCCGAATCGTTTCTGCAGACCTCCGCCTTCTTTCTTCCGTCAACCTGAAAATCGAGGAATCGGCGCTGACCGGAGAGTCGGTGCCGGTGGAAAAGGACGCGGACTTTGTCGCCGAAGGAGACCTTCCGCTGGGAGACCGGATCAATATGGCTTATTTGTCCACAGCCGTGGCCTACGGGCGGGGAGAAGGTGTCGTCAGCTATACAGGCATGGATACGGAGATCGGAAAGATCGCCCGGATGATCAGCGAAGCCGGTACGGAGATGACACCGCTGCAAAAGCGGCTGGCAGATCTGGGAAAGGTCCTGGGCATCGTGGCGGTCGTGCTCTGCGTGGGCCTTTTCGGCGTAGCCATGCTGCAGGGGCGAGATCTGATGGATATGCTCCTGACGGCGATCTCACTGGCTGTTGCGGCCATCCCGGAGGGACTGCCCGCCGTAGTGACCATCGTATTGGCTTTGGGCGTGCAGCGGATGGTCAAAGTCAACACGATCGTGCGACGTCTGCCTTCCGTGGAAACACTGGGTTCGGTAAGCATCGTCTGTTCTGATAAGACCGGGACGCTTACACAAAATAAAATGACGGTCACCCGACTGTTCATGAACGACGTGACCGAAGAGGCGACCCGGGCCGAATACGAGGTCTATCGCTTACTGATCAACGGCATGATCCTCTGTTCCGATGCTTCCGTGGAAGACGGGGTGCGCCTGGGCGATCCTACGGAGCTGGCCCTGGTGGATCTGGGCCTGGCCAAAGGAATCACCAAGGAAGCGCTGCAGGAACGTTGGCCCCGGATCAATGAACAGCCCTTCGACTCCACGCGAAAGATGATGACGACTGTGCACAAAAGTCGGGACGGAGAAACCATTTCCTATACCAAAGGGGCCATGGACAATATTATCCGCAACTGTCCGCAGATCCTGAAGGATGGCGAAATCCATGCGCTCACGGGACCGGATCAGGAACGCATCGAGGCCGCTGCCCGGGATATGGCTGCGGATGCGCTACGGGTGCTGGCCCTGGCCGTCCGTTGGGACAATACGGAAGCGGAAGAATCCGACTTGGTCTTTGTGGGACTGATGGGCATGATCGATCCGCCTCGCCCCGAAGCGGCGGAGGCCGTTCAAATCTTCAAAGAAGCATCGGTCACGACGGTAATGATTACCGGTGATCACAAAGATACCGCTTATGCCATCGCAAAGGAATTGGGCATCGCTCATTCTCCGGATCAGTGCATTGCCGGAGACGAGCTGTCCCGCCTGACCCAGGAAGAATTAAACCGACGTGTGGAAGATCTTCGCGTCTTTGCCCGGGTCTCCCCGGAGAACAAAGTGATGATCGTGAACGCCTACCGTTCCCACGGTCATATCGTCTCCATGACGGGAGACGGCGTCAACGATGCGCCGTCCCTGAATGCGGCGGACATCGGTGTAGCCATGGGCATCACCGGGACCGACGTGGCCAAGGGCGCTGCGGACATGGTTCTGACGGACGATAATTTTGCCAGCATTCAGAAAGCCATCCACGAAGGACGGGTCATTTACAACAATATCCGGAAGACCGTCCTTTTCCTTCTGTCTTCCAACTTCGGCGAGATCATCACCATGAGCGCGGCGATCATCGCAGGACTTTTTTCTCCCCTCAAAGCCATCCACATTCTGTGGGTGAACCTGATCACGGATTCCCTGCCTGCCTTGGGCTTGGGCGTGGACGAAGGGACGCCGGGCATCATGAAGGAAAAACCCCGGGATCCGAAAGAAAACCTGTTTGCCCACGGCGGTCTGGCGACCACGCTTTTCTACGGAACCGTCATCGCCTGCATCACGCTGGGCGCCTTTCTGATCGTGCCCGTGGAGATGCTTCTTGCCGCGGGTCGGGCACTCACCGTGGAGGGGATCAACGAGATGATGGCTGTCGGAAACACGTACATGCGCTGTCAAACCTATGCCTTTACGACGCTGGGTGTGTCGCAGCTGTTCCATGCGTTGGGGATGCGTGATGTCAAAACATCGGTATTCCGCATGAACTATTCCAGAAACCGGATGATAATCTTCGCATTTTTCTTCGGTTTGATGCTGCAGGTGGCCGTGACGGAAGTGGTTTTCTTCGAACGGATGTTTGAAACGGTGGAACTGTCCCTGCAGGAATGGGGTATGTTGTTGATCCTGGCCACGGTGCCGCTGTGGTTCCACGAGCTGCGTGTCTTATATTACAAACTGTTTCGCAGAGAGCAAGCGTAATGGTACTGTACGTATTGAAAAAAACACAGGGCAGAACCTATGATTCGGAGGATCTTCTTCGCAAGATCCTCCTGCTTTGCGGCACAGCGGATGCTTCGGTTTGCCGGGAGGAGAGCGGCAGGTTGTCGGTTCGCACAAAAGACGGTACGGCTGCGCTGTACGTATCGGTGAGCCATACCGCGAAATACTGGGTCTGCCTGACAGACTCCCTTGGACCTGTGGGCGTGGACATCGAAGAAAAGAGCCGAAAGATCCGCCCGAACACGCTGCGTATCCTTCATCCTCTGGAACAGGCCTACCTCTCCGGGCTGGAGGAGGGATCACCCGATTGGAACGGGGCGTTTTTGGATCTTTGGACCCGCAAGGAAAGCTATGTGAAATACCTGGGCAGCGGCCTGTCTCACGGAATGGCCGGTTTTTCCGTGATCGATGAAAAAGGGGAACCGGCAGGCTTGATTCGCGGCAAAGCGGGACTGCCGGCCTATCTGCAGAGTCCGGCAGTATCCGATGGACTGTGGGCAGCCGTGTGTGCCTGCCATCCACCCGAAACGTTGACGGTGCGGCATTTCCGGGATCCGGGCAAACCCGTGAAGTCGCCGGAAGAACAGGCTGTCGACTTTCTTTCCCGTCGGGACTACACGGCAGGGGAATTGACGGATAAACTGATCAGAAAAGGCCATGATCCCCGGAGTGCGGAGATCGCCGTGGCTCAGTTGCAGGAGTCGGGATATCTGGACGACGGACAGTTTGCGGAGCAATACGCTCGGCATGCGCTCCGGCAGGGACGGGGCAAATACCGCATCGTACAGGAGCTTCTCCGCAGAGGCGTCGAAGCGGAAACAGCCCGGGCGGCTGCGGAAACGGTTCTTCGGGACGCAGGCGAAGGAGAATTCGATCGGGCGCTCCGGCAGGCACGTCTTTTGTTGGCGCGAAGCGGCAAGCTCTCCGACGACCCTCTGTCGGACAAGATGCGGGGCCGCATTGCCAGACGGTTGTCGACCCTGGGATACGAGTCCTCTGTCATCTACGAGATTTTGGAATCGCTCCGGCCCTGAGGCTTGACGGCACAAGGGCTTTAAACTATACTATTTAACTGTGCAATCATTGTAAATCATCGATCCGCAAAGGAAGCTGACATGTTTAAAAATCTATCGGAGAAACCCATCGCAGAAGTGCAAAACAGCCAGGCTGACGCCTGGGAAGCCGGGGATCTGCTGGAGAAATGCGTCTCTACCCGCGAAGGGGGGCCTGCTTTTTTATTTTATGAAGGACCGCCTACGGCCAACGGGAAACCCGGCATTCACCACGTGATCGCCCGGACGCTCAAAGATTCTGTCTGTCGATACAAGACGATGCAGGGATACCGGGTCCATCGGAAAGCCGGTTGGGACACCCACGGATTGCCTGTGGAAATCGAAGTGGAAAAACAGCTGGGCATGTCGGGAAAAAAGGACATCGAAGCATACGGTATCGGGGCGTTTAATCAGAAGTGCCGGGAATCCGTATTCACCTATGAAAAAATGTGGCGGGAAATGACCCGGCGGATGGGCTATCTCATCGACATGGACGATCCGTATATCACGTTGGACAACAACTACATCGAGTCGGTCTGGTGGCTGCTGAAGGAGTTTTTTAAAGGCGGCCTGATTTACGAGGGCCACAAGATCCTTCCCTACTGCCCCCGTTGCGGCACGGGACTGGCTTCCCACGAAGTCGCTCAGGGGTACAAGGAAGTCAAAGCCAATACGTTGACTTGCCGGTTTCGTAAAAAAGACGAACCGAACACGTATTTCCTTGCCTGGACCACCACGCCCTGGACCCTGGCCTCCAATGTGGCGCTTACCGTGGGAGCGGATATCGAGTACGTCAAAGCCGAGCAGAACGGTGCATTTTACTATGTGGCCCGGGAATTGGCCGAAAAAGTGCTGGCTCCCAACGGTCCTTATACGATCCTGGAGACCGTCCGGGGCAGCGCCCTGGAATACATGGAATACGAACAGCTGATGCCCTTCATCCAAGTGGACAAAAAAGCGTTCTTCGTGACGGTGGGCGACTACGTAACCGTGGAGGACGGTACCGGCATCGTCCATACGGCGCCTGCCTTCGGCGAGGACGACTATCGCACGGGCCGCAAGTACGACCTGCCTGTCCCCAACCCGGTGGATGAAGAAGGGCGGTATACAGAGACTCCATGGGCCGGTCGCTTTGTCATGGAAGAGGGACTGGATGTAGACATCATCAAATATCTGGCAGCAGACAACAAGATCTATGCCAAGGAAAAATTGGAGCACAACTATCCCCACTGCTGGCGTTGCAGCACCGCCCTCATCTATTACGCAAAACCGTCCTGGTACATCGAGATGACGAAACTGAGAGATCAGCTTGTGGCCAACAACGATGCGACGAACTGGTATCCCCCGTTCATCGGAGAGGGACGTTTCGGGAACTGGATCGCCGATGTGAAGGATTGGGCCATTTCCAGGACCCGGTACTGGGGAACGCCCATCAACATCTGGCGCTGCTCCTGCGGTCACCTGGAATCCATCGGATCCCGCGAAGAGCTGGCGGAAAAAGCGATCGAAACCGTCGATGAGAGGATCGAACTGCACCGGCCCTATGTGGATGAAGTTCATCTGCGGTGTCCCGCATGCGGGGGCGTCATGACACGGATCCCGGAAGTGCTGGACTGTTGGTTCGACAGCGGCGCCATGCCCTTCGCTCAGCACCATTATCCGTTTGAAAATGAAGATATTTTCGATCGGGAACTGTTTCCGGCTGACTTTGTCTGCGAAGGCATCGATCAGACTCGAGGATGGTTCTATTCGCTCATGGCCATCGCCACCTTTATCAAAGGACAGTCGCCGTACCGGAACGTTCTGGTCAACGACCTGGTGTTGGACAAAGAAGGAAAGAAGATGAGCAAGTCCAAGGGAAACACCGTGGATCCCTTTGCCCTGTTCGACAAGTACGGTGCCGATGCCACACGCTGGTATCTGCTGTACGTATCCCCGGTGTGGTTTCCCACCAAATTCGATGAGGAAGGGCTCGTAGATGTGCAAGGCAAGTTCTTCGGAACGCTCCGCAATGTCTACAATTTCTTTACACTCTACGCCAACAACGACAGCATCGACCCTGCGGACTGCTTCGTGGCGCCTGCCAACCGGCCGGAGCTGGATCGGTGGATCCTTTCCAAATACCATCGTCTCGTCCGGGATGTGACGGAATCCATGGATGCATTCGATCACAACAGGAGCGTTCGGAAAATTCAGAATTTTGTCGCGGAGGATCTGTCAAACTGGTATATTCGTCGCGCCAGAAGACGGTTTTATGCCGACGAACTTTCCGAGGACAAGAAGAGCGTCTACTTCACTACGTTTGAACTCCTGGAGGGAATTGCCCGGATGATCGCTCCCTTTGCGCCTTTTTTGTCCGATGAACTGTACGGCAATCTGACGGGCGCGGAATCGGTGCACTTGGCCGAGTACCCGAAATGCAGTCCGGAGCTGATCGACGAAGATCTGGAAGAGCGGATGGATTTGGTTCGCCGGATCGTGACCATGGCCCGGGGCATACGGGAAAAGTCGCGTATGAAGGTGCGGCAGCCTTTGCAGGAGCTTTTGATCGACGGAAAATACGAGACATTGATTGCCTACATGTCGGATCTGATTCGAGAGGAGATCAACGTGAAGAGCGTTGTGTTCGAAAAGGATATGGACCGGTTCATCAATTATGGGCTTAAACCGGACTTCAAGGTGGCCGGCCCGCTGCTGGGGGCCAAGATCAAAGCCTTCGGCGCTGCACTTGCCAAAGCCGACGCCAAGGCGCTGATCGACGTGATTGAAAATGACGGTTCAATCACCATGGAACTGAACGGAGAACCTGCGGAGATCACCCGAGAGATGGTGGACGTTGCTGTTTCCGCAAAGAAAGGATTCACCGCAGCATTGGAAAACGGCCTTTGCGTGATCCTGGATACCACCGTCACGGCGGATCTCGTCGCGGAAGGACTGGCCAGAGAACTGATTTCCAAGGTGCAGCAGATGCGCAAACAAAAGAATTTCGATATGATGGACCGTATCCGAATCTTCGTGGATCCCGGTGAGGCTGTGGCGGAAGCCATCGAGGGATACGATGCTTTCATCCGAAAGGAGACTTTGGCCGATGAGATCCTGGAGAAAAAAGATCTTCCTTCCTTTGATCTGAACGGGGAAGCCACGGGGATCGAAGTCGAAAGAATATAAGCAAACACGAAAAAACCGCGCCGGCCGGCGCGGTTTTTGGATGGGCCGCTCACAACAACGGGAAGGCATCGTTCTTGCTGTCCAGGATCATCGTTCGGCTTTCTCCGCCCAAGGCGTGCACGGCTCGTTTCGCCAGATCTTCCAGTGCTTTCGCCAAGTCCCCGTGGCGGGCGGGATCCACGGATTCCATCACGAGCAACGCATTTGTCGTCTGCTCCGTCAGCATGGTTCGCATTCCGTCCCGCCAGTTCCAGCAGCGGCAGACGATCCCGAGGTCGTCTTTGTAGACCACTTCACCCGGCAGCGCGGGATCTTCTTTTTCGTCCCCCAGCGCCAGAAAGGACTCTCCGCCGTCGGCCAGGGTCAGCAGCAGGTCTCCCCGCAGGGTATCGATATCTTCTCCTCCGCAGGGAAGTCCGTATTCCAGCGAGATCGTGTTGTACAGATCGACCAGGGGATTGATGGAACCTACCGGATTTCCTTTTTCAACACGTTTCAACAGGTTTTCGACGGAACTCCGGACGCCTTTTTTGGTCTTGAACCGCCGGTAGGCCTCCCGCCAGGCTGCCACCGCCGGATTTTCGCTGAACACCTCTTTGCCCAGATGCGCTGTCGCTTTTTGATTGGCGCTCCGCAATCCTTCTTCCAATTCCGGATGGGCGCCGGTGTTGCGGATTCCCGTCAGACAGGCGACGCCGATATGCACATCCGGAAACAGCGTCCAAAATGGTTCGGTGATACGAATATGTTTCATAAATCCTCCTTGTTTCGCAGAGAATCCCGGGTCCGGCGGAGTTGCCGGGTCATGCGGTTCAGTTCATAAATACGGGTGACGACTTCCACGGTGCTGTCGTTTCGGTACAGCAGCACCCGGTTCAGGGTTTCCTGGAGGTCGACACGCAATTTTTCGGTCGTTTGGCTATATTGTCTCCCCAGCTCTTCGGCCGGGGCCATTTCAACAACATCCTCGGGCCGGGCCAAAAGCTCCAGCTCGGTGATCGCGTAGTGGTAATCCATCCCGAAAATGTCAGTGACAGCGTCTGTCAGAGCCATCTTGTATTCATTGAGTCGCGCCTCCAGCATTTCTTCCAGTCCCGGAATGACCTCGTTCCGGTCGGCGTGGAGCACGCGCACCGTTTCCTCGGCCTGCAGCCGGAAATCCTCCAGCGTTTCCTTCATTCGCTTCAGCGTTCTTGCCAGGACTGCGGGGGGCATCAACAGAACTTTCCAATACAGCTCGATCTGCGCCAACGCTTCGACCACGATATCACGCAGCTTCAGCCTGGAAGATTCGCACAGGATCTCGCGGAGGCCGGTCTTGCATTCTCGCAGCAGTTTTTCTTTCAGCTGTTCCACTCCGGCGCCGGTCTTTGCGCTGAGCGGGAAGAGTGTCACATCCTGCGTATCCATGAGCCTGCGCAGCAGGTCTCTGCAATAGTCCAGATAGGTTTTCAGTTCTTCGGCATCGATGGTGTCTATTTTATTCACCACAAAGAAGAACTTGCCCGCAAACATCCTTGTGTTTTGAAGAAATTCGATCTCGATCTCGTTGATGGGGGTATCCACCGACAGCATAAAGATCACTGCGTCGCTTTCCCGGACAAAGGCATAGGCGGTATCGGAATTGTGCTTGTGGAAGGAGCCTACGCCGGGGGTATCCACAAAGGTGAGGCCTTCCTGCAGAAAAGGGGAGGCGGAAAAGATCCGGACCGAGGATACGCCCAGATGATTGTCCGGGTTCTCCTGCTCGTTGATGTATTTGGCCAGCTGGTCGATCTCCGTCGGTCTTACCAGTCCGTTTTGAAAGCGAACAGCGGCGCGCGGAGTCCCGTAGCGGATCTCGGTGACAGCGGAGGTGACGGGCACGATACCCACCGGCAACAACGGCTCGCCCAGCAGCGCGTTGACCAGGGCGCTTTTCCCCCGCTTAAACTGTCCGATCACCGCAACGGTGATCCGCTCTTCTTCCAGCTTTTTCAGCAGTGATTCCGCCCGGAGTTCCTGTTTGCCCAGTATCTCGGAAGTGCGCAGCAACGCCAGCGTATCTCTGACACGCTGCGTGATGGCGGCTGTTCTTAGTTCCTGTCCGTATTCCATCAATTTTTCAGAAGTCCCGTCGCTTCGTTGAATGCTTCGGCCAGGGCATCCAGCTTTTCCGCCTCGGCGTGGACGGCTTCCCACGTGTTTTCCGGATCGTACCACAGTGCATTCAGTTCTTCCACATCTCTTCCCTGTTGTTCCACCCAAGTATAATATTTGAGGTTGTGGATCCGCTTCCGATCCGCATAGGTCAATTCCGCCATGTTGTCGGTGCGCATGCCCAGCAGATGCAGCTGCAGGTCCAGATCTGCCTTGTGCGCATCGTAGGGTCCGTCTGCTTCTTCCAGTTCTTCGATGCGGGAACGATACATATCGGCGGAATCCGTCAGGATCGTACCGACCACGTCCTTTTCCGTCAGTTCGTAGTATTTGGCCATTTTAATGCAGCACAGGAGATTTGCGATACCCGATATCCCCATCAACGAGAGGGCTTCCACTTGTTCGGCATCCAGTTTCAACTCCTCCTTGAGATATCGTTTGCCCGGTTCGGAGTTGAAGAGGCGCAACAGCTTCTGGGAATCTTCGTCATCAATGTCGATCACCATATCCGTGTTTCTTACGTTGTGGATCCAGGGGATATGTTTGTCTCCGATGCCTTCGATCCTGTGGCTACCAAAACCGTTGGCCAAAATAGTAGGACACTGGAGTGCTTCTCCCACAGCCAGCTTCAAGGCGGGATAAACGTCTTTCAAATAATCGCCGGCACTCATGGTTCCGGCTGAACCGGAAGTGAAGCAGGCGCCGGCGAAGCGGTTGCCGGGTTGCTTGAGGTCTTCGTATACGTCGGCCATGGCTGTGCCGGTGACATTGTAATGCCAGAGCGCGTTGCCCATTTCTTCGAACTGGTTGAACACCATCACATCCGGTCGCTGTTTCAATTCCCAGGATTTATCGAAAATTTCCTTGACATTGGATTCGCTGCCGGGCGTGGCGATCACCTCGCCTGCGATGGTTTGAAGCCATTCAAAGCGCTCTTTGGACATGCCTTCGGGCAGGATGGCGATGGAATGGCAGGCCAGAAGCTTGGAGTTGAAGGCACCGCCTCTGCAGTAGTTGCCAGTGGACGGCCAGGCGGCCTTGTGATAGTCTGCGTCGAACTGACCGGTGAGCAGCCTGGGCGCCAGGCAGCCGAAGGAGGCTCCGACTTTGTGACAGCCGGTGGGAAACCATTTGCCCACCATGGCAAAAATCCGGCAGGGAACGCCGGTGAGGGACGAGGGCAGTTCGATGTGGTTGGGCACCTTCTGAAACTGTCCGCCTTCTTCTTTGGGCTCGTTTTTCCAGGTGATACGAAACAGGTTCAGGGGATTGACTTCCCAAAGACCCACGCTTTTAAGCTTATCCACAATGGATGAGGGGATCGTTCCCGGGTCGCGCATCTGAGCGATGGTCGGAATGATGATATTGTTTTCCCGCGCTTTGCGGATGTTGCTTTCCAGTCCTTTTTTTTGAATGGTCAGATCAATCATGTCAACTCCTCCTGTTTGACGGCTATAGGTTCTTTTATAAGCATTATACCTTGTTTGCGTTCGGGTTTACAGTCTCATTTCACTTGCGCGTATCAAAAAGCCCCTTCGAACAGAAGGGGCTTTGAGGGTTCTGTTGACCGTCATTCGATGAAGAACAGCGATAAGGACGGAACATAGGTGATAATCATAAGGAGCACGATGGCAACCAGGAGGAACGGAATGATGTATTTGAACATGCTTTCCATCTTGATCTTTGCCACGGCGGCGCCTACGAACAGGTTGCATCCGTAAGGGGGGGTGCACAGTCCGAAAGCCAGATTCACCGCCATGATCACGCCGAAGTGGACCGGACTGATGCCGAAGTGGGTGATGGTGGGCAACAGCATGGGAGCCATCACGATGATCGCAGGCACTGTGTCCAGAAAACAGCCGATGACCAGCAAAATGACGTTGATGACCAGCAGGATGACCATGGGATTTTCCGAAACGTTCATCAGGAACATGGATATGGCCTGGGGCACCCGCTCGAAGGTCATGAACGTGGAAAATACCGTGGAGTATCCCAACAGGAACGAGGTGACGCCGTTGAGTACAGAGGCGACCAGAAGCGTCTTGTACAATCCTTTCAGATCCATTTCTTTATAGATGAAAATGCTCACCAATATGGAATAGACCACAGAAACACAGGCGGCCTCCGTCGGCGTAAAGATTCCCGAATAAATGCCGCCCAAAATGATGACCGGTGACAGCAAAGCCCAAAATCCCTCCCGGAACGTCTTCCAGATCAGACGGGCGCGTTGCTTCATTCCTTCCGCTACAGAAATCTTCGCGGCTGCGGTTTTGATCGCCACATCCTGGCCCATTTTTTTACACATGATGATGTTGGTGGCCAGAAAACTCAGTCCGATGAAAATACCGGGGATGATACCGGCTAAAAACAGTGTGGGAACCGGAACCTTTGTGGTTGCGCCATACAGCACGAAAGACAGACTCGGGGGAATGATGGGTCCCACGGTCCCGCCGAAGCACACCAGTGTCGCAGCGTAAGCCGGGTCGTACCCTTTCTTTTTCATTTCCGGGATCATCATGCCGCCGATGGCGGAGGTGGTGGCCATGCCGGAGCCGGAAAGCGCGCCGAAAAACATGCAGGCCAATATGGTGATGGCGCCCAGACCGCCGGTGACGAACCCCACCAGAGACGATACGAAATCCACGATCCGCTTTGCAATCCCCCCGGTGGACATGGCGGTTCCCGCAAGCATAAAGAAGGGGATGGCCATGATCGTAAAGGAAAAAATGCCGGAATAGCAGTATTGAGCACTGATGATCATGTTTTGATTCGTGGTCAGCAGCATGGAGAGCATGGTTGCGCCGCCGATGGCGAATCCTACGGGCACGCCGACGACCAGCATGCCGAACAACGCCACAAACAAAACGAGTAATGTGGGATCCATTATGCTTCGCCCCCTTCCTCAATGCGCATTTCTTCCTGCAGAATCTCTTCGTCTGCGGGGGGGCCTTCTTTGATGCTTTTGACGGACTTCAAGATAGCGGCAACGCTTCTGAGGGACATCAGACCGGTGCCCACGGCGACAGCCAGATATCCCCAGGATATGCTGATGTGGATGCCGGCGTACTTTGTGGTCCATTGTGAAATAACAAGGCTCGAGCTATAGTAGAACGTTACGAGACAGATCCCCAGGACGATCAACGAGGAAATGATGTTGAACACATGAGCTTTTTTGAACGGGAGTTTGTCCGTGAGCATCGTGATTTTGATATGCTCTCCTTCTCTTTCGCCCAGACTGATTCCCAGCCAGGAAATCCAGACAAAGAAAAACTTCCCAAGCTCTTCCGACCAATAAAGGGAATTGTTGAAAACGTAACGCATGATCACCTGTGCAAAGATGATGATAACCATAGCGGAGAACATTGCAATGATGGTGATTTCTTCGATTTTATTGAAAAGTGTAAAGATGTTGAAACGGTTTTTCATCTTTTCATCGCGCAAACAGGCCCGAAGGGCACGTTGCGTTCTCCTTCCTATCCCGATTGCTTCTACTGCGGGATATATTGTGATCCGAACCGGGGGTGATCTCCCGGTTCGGATCATTGTCGGGTCAATACCTTCGTCGGTTCAGATTATTCGGGGCAGGTGGCCAGCCAGGCATCGATGAGATCCTGTCCGACTTTTTCGGCCCAAAGGTCGTATGCGGGCTTGCAGAGTTCTTTGAATGCTGCGGATTCTTCCGCGGTCAGTTCGTAAATGGTTGCGCCGGCAGCTTCGAAGCTGGCGAGGTATTCCATTTCGTTAGCTCTTTCTTCTGCTCTCTGCATTTCGCACATCTGATGGATGCCGTCCAGAATGATGGGCTTCAGGTCTTCGGGAAGCGATTCCAGCCATTCCGTGGAGCAGACCAGAGGATAGGGAGAGCTGCAGTGATTGGTAATGGTGACATAAGGAGCCATCTCATACAGGCTGAAGTCGTTGAATACGCCCAGAGAGTGATCCAACGCATCGATGGTGCCCTGAGAAAGGGATGTGACAACTTCGCCCCACGCCATCGGTGTGGGGTTCGCGCCCATGGCCTGCCACAGCGTAACGTTCAGTTCGTTCTGCGAGATCCGGATCTTTGTGCCGTTGAAGTCTTCGGAATTATGATAGACTTTGTCTCTGCTGATCACGTTTCTCATGCCGTTGTAAAGCATGTCTACTGCGGTGTAGCCAGCTTCTGCCAACGCTTCGTTGAAGAGTTCCAGTCCCCCGTTTTCGAAGGTGCCGGTGATCCAGTCTTCGTAGGTGGGATACAGGTACGGAAGATCCACGCAGCTGGCTTCGTCTCCGGCGATGGCCGAGATGACCGAGGCCAGACCGAAGTAGAATTCGATGGTTCCCAGCTTGACGCCTGCAGCCATGTCCGGATCGTCGCCGGCCTGGCCGTCTGGATACATTTCTACGACCACGCGGCCGTCGGTTTCTTCCGCGAGGTAATCTGCCAGCCACAGGCCGGCGGTGTTGGTTGAGCGAGTGGAGGAGTCGGTATGACCGATCCGGATGAGGATGGTATCCTCGGCTTCGGGTTCGGTACCGCCGCCACCGCAACCTGCCAGTGCAAACACCATGGTCAGCACGAGCAAAATGCTAATGATTTTTTTCATGTTTTTTCTCCTTCTGCTTTCGTAGCTTACCGGCATGCGCCGGCATATCAAAACGCGTTGCCGCGATGCGGCCTTTTCAGTGGAGTTCTGCAGTACTACTTGCAATATCTCCCGACGAAATACTCACGAACCTTCCGATTGTTCCGTATAATGTCGAATGTAATTTCGGCATGCCCGGGGTAGTATCCGTTTCCGATAAGCATGGATACGTGCTTTTTAACGCCTTCTGCGCCCAGAGACGCTTTCACAAAGTCGGTGCTCATGCTGAAAAAATATATTTTTCCGGAGTCCTTTGTGACCAAAATAGCGGATAGTTCTGTGTTTGGCACATTGACCGTATTGACCGTAAAATCTGCCAGCTTTCCACCTGTCGCCTCCAGATAGGCTTGATAGCTTGCCAGGGGCTCCTGGCCGTTGGCCTGGATCACGATATCGGCAATGCCCAGCGCTTTTACGAGCTCGCACTGCGCTTTGGAATATTCCATGCAGATGACCGTCCCGGTAGGCGCCACCCGCTTTTTTGCTTCTGCCAGACAAAGAAGTCCTGCTTTTCCGGCGCCGATCACGGTTACGATGTCACCGGCTTTGGCGTTGACCGCTACTTGGGCCGGGGCGCCGGCTACGTCCATAATGGCCAGGGAAAGTTCCTGTCCCAGATCTTCGGGGATCTTCGTGAAGATGCCGCTTTCGAACAGGATGGCATCCGCCTTGCAGTAAACCTGCTCCGTTTCCGTATCGATGCGGTCGATGCTGTAGATTTTCAGAGGCGTCAGCGACAAGGATACCAGTGTGGCGATCCTATCGCCTTCTTCTGCCCCGATCTTGCCCTTCAGGTCAGCTCCGATCTCTTTGATCTTTCCGATCAGCATGCCGCCGGACTTTGTGACGGGATCCTGAAATTTAC
>LSQX01321625.1_pt2 | contig 69413 bp, 59 predicted proteins | sample 654561 | NCBI WGS metagenome assembly LSQX01 (sample SAMN04489861, study PRJNA283612) | anaerobic digester metagenome | isolation source: 4 biogas reactors fed with cattle manure at either 37C or 55C with and... | place: Denmark: Kongens Lyngby | collected 2014
GCCATTCCCGCCACGATGACCACGATGGAGCCGGAGACGCTGTTCGTGGAGGAACACGAGCAGGCGCGCGAGGATCGCACCGGCTTGGCCGAGGGGTCCGAGCGATGACCACCGGGATCGAGATCATGGCGTGGCTGGCGGCGGCCTACGGGACGGCGCTGATCGGCGTGGCGTACGCCATCAGTCAGTTCGCCCGACGCGCACACGTCAGCAGGACGGGCGCCGTCACCGTCGCCGACACCTGGCCGGCCTCCGAGGCGGCTCGCTTCCACTGCATCATCGCCTGCTCGATCACCGTGCTGGCTGCCCTCTGGCCGTTGGGGGCGGTCTTCGTGGTGCACGGCTGGAGCAGCCGCGTGCTGCTGATCGTCGTCACGCTGGGCCTGATGGTGGCGGCATTCCCGCTGTGGGCCCGGCTGCGGCACACCCCGGCCGACCCCCACGGCGCACTGAAAGGAGAGTCCTCATGAGCGAGTCCACACCCGCGTCGATCACTCCCGGGCGCCCGGTGCGCCTGGTCCCCACGCCACCAGGTTTCTGGCTGACCCTGCTCGGTGCGGCACTGGCCGCCATCGCACCGCTCTTCGGGTTCCTCGGCGGCAGCATGGTGATCGGCCCTGATCGCGCAGGGGTCCTGAGTCCCCTGTACTGGGGACTGTTCATCGGGGTCATCATCGGTGCGGCCGGCGTGCTGATGGCACTGCTCGGCGGATGGCGATTGTGGACCCATCTGCGCCGGCCCGTGGCGCGGGGGGACGCCGTTGGTGAGGACGCCGTGAGAGGAACGGACTCATGACCGCGGGGGTGCGTTTGCCGCTCGCCGAGCCGACGGCGAAGCCGGCGTACCGCTCCGACCGCGGCGCGGACCGGTTCATGCGGCGCGTGTTCGGCGTGCACGGGATCGATCGACGCTCCGGCAGTGGAGCGCATCGCGCGTTCCGGATCTCGGTGGTGGCCTCGGGCGTACGCTGCCTGATCACCTATCTGCTGATCCCGGTCCTCGTGCCGATTCTGAGCCTGGGCGGTTGGGTCGTGGCCCCGATCGGTCTGGCGTTGTGTGTGCTGGCGGTCGTCAACGGCATCGTCAGCGTGCGGCGGTTCTGGCGGGCGGATCACCCGCACCGTTGGATGTACACGGCCTTCATGGCGGTGGTCTTCGTCATCCTGGCCATCGCCCTGGTTTCCGACCTGACCCGATTGGGGATCATGACATGAGTTCAGACGCCCAGCTGCGCCTTGAGGCGATCCAGGCGGACGCGGTGGAGGGTCCTGAGTCCGAGACTCCGGACTATGGCCCCCCGCCGAGCGAGTGGGAGAGCGCGCTGCTCACCATCTGCATGTTCGGCGGGCTCGTGATCTTCGGCATCGGCTGCCTGTTGTTCGGCTGGAGCTGAGCCGCGTCATTCTCCGCCCGGTCTGGCGTTGGTCCAGTGCGCGTCGATGGCGCCGGTGTCGCGGTCGATCGTTGCCTGATAGCTGTACGCCTTCGGCCAGGTCCCGAACACCGCTGACTCGTTCACGATGAGGCGATAGAGCAGGCCGCGCTGGCGGGGGACCTTCACGTCGTCGATCCCGATCTCCACGCGCGTCGTCCCACCGTCCACGTGCACCGCATAGGGGCCCGCGATCACCCCGCGGTCCGGATAGGAGGTGATCGTCATCCGTCCCTCGCCCGCCGCGCTCAGGTCCAGGGCCGGAGCGAACACGATCTCGGTGCCGCGGAACAGGAGGCGTTCCAATGCATCGCCGCTGAACAGATAGGCAACCTCGCCGTCGCGATGCGCGTCGCCGGTCGTCCGCACGCGTGGCGCCGTGGTGACGGTGGTGGGGAACACCCCGACGATGTCGGTGTCGACCGAATACTTCGCAAAGCTCCGCCGCTGCCCTTGGAGCGGCATCGGCACGGGGAACCCCGTCAGGGGCCTGTCCTGGCCGTCGATGGTGACGTCGAACTCGGTGCCGCGCAGCCGCAGGAACTCGAAATCGTTCAGCACGAACAGCGGGAAGTAGTCCGGCTCGACCGAGGACAGCCCAACCGGCGCGAGCAGGTTGAGCGGGACCGAGCGCTTGGTCGTGTGCTCCTGGATGTGGGCCCGCACCGTGCGGCCTTCGATGTCGGTGAATCCGAAGGCGATCCGCGCCCGGCCGTCGTCGTCGCGTTCGATCGTGGGCCCGCCCAGGTCCAAGTGGCGGTAGTGCAAGCGGCCCTTGCCGGTGACTTTGCTCTCCTCATCCGGGTCGGGGGAGAGAGTCAGATCGTCGTAGTGGTCCACATATCCGTCGTGCCGGTAGGCGATGATCCGGTAGCCGCGTTCGTGACCACGATCAATGAGCTGGGGTTCCAGGCCTTCATAGATCGGATCCGCCTCGAACTCCAGCAGCGCCAGTCGCTGCACATCTGTGACTTCGATGGTCAGGGGCAGCAGCACCTCGCGGTCCTGGCCGGGACGGCCATAGGGGGTGGTGTCGGGTGCGGCGGTCGCCGCGGGCCGCCGCAATTCCCAGAATTCCCAGCCGGTGACCACGGCGCCGGCCAGGACGAGGATCAGCGCGCCGGTGCCGACCCGGACTCCGTGTCCCCGCAGCAGCGCCGCGACGGCCAGGGTGGCGGCGGTGACGAGAAGGACGACCGCCGCGCGTACATCGAGGATCGCGGTGGCAAGCGCGATCAGCGCGAGAGCCAGTGCGAGCCAGGACATGGTCAGCCTCCATCCGGTGGGGTCAGGCCTTCGCCGGTGAGCGACCGCGACATCCGGTCGAGCACCCGTGCGCAGGTGGCGATGTCCTCGGGCGGGATGCCTGCGAACAATTCCGCCAGGAGGCGGTCACCGAAAGCCTCATGGCGTTCGAAGTACGCGTACGCCGCCGGGGCGAGACTCACCTGGCGGGCGCGGCCGTCGTCCGGGGACGGATCGAGCCGCACCATCGCCTTCGCGGCGAGGGCGTTGAGCAGTTTGGTGACGTTCTGATGCGTGGTGCCGAGCGCACGCGCGACCACCGCGGTCGACGGGACCGGCTGGGGGAGCGAGCTCACGACCGCCAGGGCGAGCCACTGCTTGAGCGTGAGCTCGCCGAGCGTGGCGTCATAGTGCGTCTGCATCCGGTTCGCCAGCAGGAGGACGCCGGCGAACGTCGCCTGCCGTGGTTCGAGGGTCGTCACGAGCCCATATTATCCAACTAGTTGTATATATGGCCAACTGGCTGGATGTCGAGCGGCTGGATGCCGAGAAGGTTCGCTCTCTCGTCGCGGCGAGGGCGCGGGTGGCCAGTGGCGAGCCGGAGCGCGGGTCAACTAAGTGAAAGAGACGTGAATCGCCTTGTCGGGCGACGCGTCCAAGAATGTCTGAGGCGGACTCTAGTATCGTTCACATGATCGATTGTGTTGCACGTGCCGTACGCCCACGACGAGACCCCACCCAGGCAGCCTCGGCCGACTGGGTCCCGGGACCCGGCCCACTCCCACTCGATCCGCTGTCCGGACCCTGGGAGACCACGATTCCCGAGGTCATCCCGGACTGGGTCCTGGACGACTCCCCACGCGAGCCGGAGGAGTGGCTGTTCGCCGATCCGGACGCCCTGCCGCCGCTGCCGGACGCTCCGCCGCCGCTGCCGGACGATCCTGCGTCGCCGGCGGAGATGGACCGGTCGGAGGTCGCGGCGTGGCGCGACACTCTGATGAGCACCGGCCTGCCCCGTCAGCAAGCCGCGCTGATCGATCTGATCCGCGAGCTCGAAGACCTGAAGTCCACCGCCGCCGCGATCCAGGCAAAGGCGGCCGTGGCCTTCGAGACCGCTCGGCGCCGCGCGGAGGCCGAGGCCGGGATGGCGAAGTCCAAGCGGGGCCGGGGGATCAGCGCCGAGATCGCTCTGGCGCGCAGGGAATCCCCGCACAAGGGCGGCCGACTCCTGGGCCTGGCCAAGGCGCTGGTGACGGAGCTTCCGTGCACGCTGGCCGCGCTCGCCGCGGGGACGGTGAACGAATGGCGCGCGACTCTGGTCGCCCGGGAGACCGCCTGCCTCGATGCCGACGACCGCCCGATCGCCGATCGCTGGCTCGCCGATCACCTCGCGGCGCACCCCACGATCGGGGACAAGCGCTTGGCAGCTGAGGTGCGCCGCAAGGTCATTGAGCTCGATCAGCATGCGGTTGTCGCTCGGCGCGCCGCCGCGGCCGGCAACCGGCGCGTGACGACCCGGGCGTTGCCCGATGGCATGGTCCAGTTCTCCGCGATCCTGCCACTGCGCGAAGGCGTCGCGGTCTATGCGGCTTTGAAGCAGGCGGCCGATCGGGCCCACGCCAACCCCGCCGCTGGTGAAACGCGGGGTCGGGGAGCGATCATGGCCGACACCCTCGTTGAGCGGGTCACCGGCCAGCCCGCCCGCGATCCGGCCAACGTGACGGTGAACGTGGTGATCACCGACCAGGCCCTGCTCGGCGAAACCGAGGAGCCCGCCCACGTCGACGGCTATGGTCCGATCTCCGCGGCGTGGGTGCGCAACCTGATCGCGGCCACGGCCGATAGTGTGCAGCGGATTGCGCTGCGCCGGTTGTTCCGCGGCCCAGGACGGCTGATCCGGATGGAGACCGCCTCCCGACGGTTCACCACGGCGTTGCGGCAGCTGATCGCGCTGCGTGACCAGTGGTGCCGCACTCCGTGGTGTGGTGCGCCCATCCGCCATGTGGACCATGCTCATGACCATGCCCGCGGCGGGCCGAGCAGCTATCTCAACGGCCAAGGCCTGTGTGAGGCGTGCAACTACGCCAAGCAGGCGACCGGGTGGCGTTCCACGGTCCACCAGGACCCGGAGCGGGGTCACGTGGTCGACACCACCACCCCGACCGGCCACACCTATCCATCGACCCAGCCCATCGGGCCAGGAGATTGAGAGAGGAGGCTCAGGCGTGTGCCCGTGCCGGTCTCTCGTCTTCTTGGCAACGAGGATCATCGATAACGCGACCGGCCCCAGCGTTAAGCCGGGGCCGGATCATTGGGGTGAGTAACGGGACTCGAACCCGCGACCACCTGGACCACAACCAGGTGCTCTACCAACTGAGCTATACCCACCGTGTGCCCCTCAGGGGGCGACTTGAGACAATACCGCAGATTGTGCGGAGAACGAAATTGGAAATCAGGGCGACCGTCAGCCGCACGAGCTGGGGGCCTCAGTGAGGCGTACCCCCGTCAACGCCCCCGCATGCTTCTCCGCCAACTGCCGACACGTGTCGGTGTCGGGGCCGGGTTGGGGGACGAAGAGAGCATCCCGGTAGTAGCGCAGTTCCTCGATCGACTCCTGGATGTCGGCCAGCGCACGGTGGTTGCCCGACTTTCCGGGGGTGTTGAAATAGATGCGCGGATACCAGCGCCGGGCCAGCTCCTTGATGCTGGAGACGTCCACGTTGCGGTAGTGCACGTGCGCTTCGAGCGTCGGCATGTCGCGCGCGAGATAGGCGCGGTCGGTCCCGATCGTGTTTCCGGCGAGTGGCGCCTTCCGGACCTCGGGAACGTGTTCCCGGACGTACGCCAGCACCTGCTCCTCGGCGTCCGCCATCGACAGGCCGTCCGCGAGCAGTGGCAGCAGGCCCGACTTCGTGTGCATCTCGCGGACGAAGTCACCCATCTTGTCGAGGGCCTCATCGCTGGGCTTGATGATGACGTCGACGCCCTCGCCGAGCACCTCCAGATCGGGTCCGGTCACCAGTGCCGCGACCTCGATGAGGGCGTCCCCACCGGCCAGGTCGAGGCCTGTCATCTCGCAATCGATCCATACCAACAGGTCATTCACCCGGCCCACTCTAGGACTCCGTCTCCTTCCCGTCCCAAGGACGATCTCTCTTCCTCCCACCCGGGGGCGATCACTTCAGGGTGCCGGGGCCGGTCTCGTCGTCGAGGAACATCCGCACGGCACCCGGTCGGCGGGGCAGCCAGCGCGTGAACCACGCGGCGCCGAGCCAGCACACGGCGCCGATCGCGACGGACGCCGACCACAGCGGGGCGAGGGCCACGATGGCGCTGACCAGCAGGGGACCGCCGGCGTTGCCCGCATCGGTCAGCAGGCGCCAGGCGCCGAGGAACTTGGCCCGCGCGTTCACCGGTGCCGAGTCCGAGCCGAGCGTCATGACGATGCCGGCGGAGAATCCGTTGGCCACCCCCAGCAGGATCGCCACCAGGGTGACCGTCAACGCGCCTCGCGTGAGCGGCAGGGTCGCGAACCCGATGCCGAGCACCAGGAGGGTCGGCACCGCGGAATAGAAGCGTCCGAACCGGTCCATGATCCAGCCCGACGGATAGAACATGCTCATGTCGGCCAGTGCCGCGAGCGCGAAGATCAGCGCGGTCGTCTCGGGGGAGAGCCCGACCGCTTCCGCCCAGAGCGGCAGCACGCTGAGGCGCGCGGCCCGACCGAGCTGGATCACCATGCCGCCCATTCCGAGGGTGGCGAGGGCCTTCCAGCGCGAGCGAACGATCGTGACCATCCCCGGTCCGCGCACCGTCCCGCGGGGCTGGCGGCCCTGGACGTCCGGCAGCGCGGCGGTGAGGGCGGCGGCGACGACGCTGAACGCGGCGGCTGCGGCGTACGCGGCCGACAGGTTCACCGTCGCCACCACGAGGGCACCGATCATCGGGCCGAGGAATTGGCCGATCCGATAGACGCCACCGAGGGTGGAGAGCGCGCGGGCGCGCTGGTGGGCGGGGACGACTTCGGTGAGGTACGCCTGCCGCGCCAGCCCGATCACCGCCCCCGCGAGCCCTGCGGCGAACACGCCGATCCCGAGCATCCAGACCTCGCTCGCCTGCCAACACAGCAGCAGCGCCGCGGCCTCGAGCAGTGCGGCACCGACCAGCGCGCGCTTCTCGCCGAAGCGGGAGGCGATCATGCCGGCGGGAATATCACCGATGAGCTGACCGAATCCGAACAGGGCGACGAGGAAGGCGGCGACTTCGAGGCTTGCGCCCATGTCGCGGGCGGTCAGGGCAACGAGGGGGAGGACCGCGCCGTGCCCGGTGGACACCAGCAGCGTGGGCACATAGGCGGCCACGGCGATCCGGCGCCAGTCGAGGGATTGGGTCACCGAGCCACCGTACGCCTGCCTGTCCGTTTGCCGACAATTGTCGAGGTGGCGAGACGGCGCCGGTGCGCGCCCCGGGCGAGACTCGAACTCGCGGCCGGCCGCTTAGAAGGCGGCTGCTCTATCCAACTGAGCTACCAGGGCGGGATCCGCTGCGACGCGTCGCACGAACCACCCCTGATTCTAGGCATAGGTCGGGTGGGCCGGGTGCCGCGCGGGCACGGGTACGCTGGCGCCGTGCAGCAGGCGACCATTGACGAACGGCGGGAACTCCGCCGCAACAACCTGCCACGCCCTGTGGAGCCCAGGCCGTGGATCGAACGTGTCCTGCGGTCGAAGTGGACGTGGATCGTCCTCGTGGTCCTGCTGCTGGAGGCGGCTGCGCTGATCGCCGTGGGGTTCCAGATGGTGCCTGATCGGCCGGTCCCGGGCGGCATCACCTACGGCACCGGCACCGAAGCGCTCGGGCCATCGACGAGATATGCCCTGATCACCGTCATCCCGCTCAGCCTGTTGTTCCTGTGGGTCGACCGGTTCCGCCCACAGAGCTTCTGGGTGTGGCTGATCACGTTCGGGTGGGGCGGGACGATCGCGGTGTGGGCGTCGTTCAACATCAACACGTTCGCGGCGGAATACATGTCGATCGTCGGTCCCGGCGATCCGCGGGCGGGCAGCCGCGCGGCGACGTTCATCGCGCCGTTCGTGGAGGAAGCGATGAAGGGCACGGTGCTGTTCCTCGTCGCGATCGTGCTCCGCTATCGCATCGTCAGCAAGCTGTCCGGGATCGCGCTCGGTGGCCTGGTCGGCGCCTCGTTCGCATTCGTGGAGAACATCTATTACTACGCGAGCACCTATCGCGCGGCCGCCAATACGAGTGGGGCCGCCAACCCCGACGAGTTGTTGGTCGAGATCTTCAAGCTGCGCGGCCTCCTCACCTTTTTCGGGCACCCGCTGTTCACGTCCATGATCGGCATCGGTCTCGCGGTGGCGCTGCGGTCGAAGTCCAAGTTGGTACGTGTGCTCGCCCCGGTGACCGGTTTCCTCGTCGCGGCCCTGCTGCACATGCTCTTCAACGGGACCGCATCAATGGGGCTGTCCTCGCAGGTGCAGCTGATGATGCTGCTGCTCGTCGGTTATCCGATGGTCTTCGCGCTCATCATCTTCATCATCCGTCAGGTGATCGTCGAGAAGCGGTTGATCCGTGCCCGGCTCACCGACTATGCCCGGATGGGGTGGCTGCCGGACACGGACGCCCATTGGGTGTCCCGCCTCACGACCCGCGTACGGGTTCTCTGGCAGTCGCTCTGGGAAGGCCGGTTGCTGTCCACGTGGCGACTCGAGCGGGCGCTGACTGAGCTGGCCTATCTGCGGGATTCCATGGCGCGCGGGCTCGTGGACACGGGTGGGATGATCCGCGAGAAGGAACTGCTCGCGACGATTCGCAGACTCCGCGCCCGAGGTTTCGTGACCCCGCGCGAGCGCACGAACTATCCGTGGCAGCGGCGCACGAGGCTGCTCGGGACCCCGCCGCCCCCTCAGATTTCCCCGCAAGGCGGCTCCGGGCAGACCACGACGGTGCCGCTAGGATCCGGTGGAACCCGTTATTCCCCAGTTGATCCCCGCTGGGCGCCACCCGGCACCTAGGAGTCCCCACATGGCCAGCACCCGCCTGCAGGATGCTCTCCTCGACCTGCGCCGGGCGGTGGACCGGGCCTCGTTCCCGCTGGCCCTGCCGGGGGCGGACGATCAGACCCGGGCGGTGCGGGAGATCAACGCCCAGCTCGACGACTACATCCTGCCCCGCCTCGCGGTCCTCGACGCGCCCCTGCTCGCGGTCGTGGGCGGCTCGACCGGTGCGGGCAAGTCCACGCTCGTCAACTCCCTGGTCGGCCGCGAGGTCACGCGCCCCGGAGTCATCCGGCCAACGACCAAGGCACCGGTCCTCGTCCATCATTCGGCGGACCGGATCTGGTTCGAGGACGACCGTATTCTGCCGGGGCTGTCGCGCACGACCGGTCACTCGAACGATCAGCGCGAGTTGCAGTTGGTGGTCGAGGACTCGATTCCGCCCGGCCTGGCCCTCCTCGATGCGCCGGACGTCGACTCGGTGGTCGAGGAGAATCGGCGGCTGGCCGCCCAACTGCTCGCTGCCGCCGACCTGTGGCTGTTCGTGACGTCGGCGGCTCGGTACGCCGACGCAGTGCCCTGGGAGTTCCTGCGCCATGCCGCCGAACGCAGCGCGGCGGTGGCCGTGGTGCTCCAGCGGGTGCCGCCGGCCGCCATGGCCGACATCCCCGCCCACCTGGGCCAGATGATGACCGAGCGTGGGCTGGGCAGCTCGCCGCTGTTCGCGGTCCCGGAGACCGAGGTCGATGAGGAGGGCCTGCTGCCGGATGCGGCGGTCTCACCGATCCGGACCTGGCTGGCCACGTTGGCCGCCGATGCGGCCACGCGCCAGGAAGTCGTGCACCAGACCCTCGACGGCGCGATCGGGGCGCTCACCGCGCGTACGCCCCAGCTCGTCCGCGCCCTGCAGGACCAGGACGCCGCGCTCGCCCTGCTGCGGGAGGACGTCGACAAGTCGTACGCCGAGGCCGTCCGCACCGTCAACGTCCAGACCGCCGACGGCACCCTGCTGCGTGGTGAGGTGTTGACCCGCTGGCACGACTTCATCGGCACCGGGGAGATCTTCCGCGTGCTCGACCAGAAGGTCGGCTGGCTGCGGGACCGCATCATGAACGTTTTCCGGGGGCAACCGGCCGGTTCCGAAAAGGTCACCGTGGCGGTCGAGTCCGGTCTCGAGGCACTCCTGCGCGAGGAGGGCGAGGCCGCGGCCGAGCGTGCCGAGGCTGCCTGGCGGGCCAACCCCGCGGGCCGCGCGCTGCTGGCCCGATCCGGTGACGACCTCTCCCGGTCCTCGCGGGACTACGCCAACGCGGCCGCCCGGATGATCCGCGACTGGCAGGGCGCCGTGCTCGACATGGTCGCGGACGAGGGCGGGGAGAAGAAGTCCCGGGCCCGCTTCCTGGCGTTCGGCGTCAACACCGTGGGCGTGGCGCTGATGATCGTCGTGTTCGCGTACACCGGTGGGCTCACCGGCGCCGAAGTCGGTGTCGCCGGCGGCACCGCGGCCCTTGCGCAGCGCGTGCTGGAGGCCGTGTTCGGGGACGATGCCGTACGCCGGCTCGCCAAGAAGGCGAAGGCCGACCTGGACGCCCGGGTGGAGGCCCTGATGGCTGCCGAACTCCGGCGCTTCCACGAGCTGCTCGAGTCGATCAGCGTCGACCCGGAACGGGCGGAACGCATCCGCTCCGCATCGGACGCGGTGGCCGCTGCTCGCCGGGAGCGCGATCTCCCCGGTGCCCCTGCGCTGGCCCGGGACGTCGGCCCCGAACAGGTGGACGTGGTGATCCCCGACGAGGGTGTCCCGGCCCTGCCCGAGGGTGCATCGGGTGAGCCCTATGCGCTCGAGGCAGGCCCCGAGACGGACGACATCCTGGAGGCGGAGATCGTCGAGGGGGACGGAGTCCGCGATGGCCGCTAGGGACAGGGCGGCCGCCAAGGCGGCCAAGGATCTCGGGGCACGACTGCGGGCCCTGCGGCAGGCCGCGGAGAACGCCCGCGGCCGGGTGGACGACGACGTGGTCGATCCCGCTCTGCGGGTTGTCGAGCGGGCCGGGCGTCGGCTCGAGGTGTCGGGTGATGCGACGGTCGTCGCCCTCGGTGGGGCCACGGGGTCCGGCAAGTCGTCCACGTTCAACGCGCTGTCCGGGACAGAGCTGGCGGTGCCGGGCGTACGCCGACCCACGACCCGCCGCACCCTCGCGGTCAGCTTCGGCGCCGATTCCGCGGACGATCTGCTCGACTGGCTGGAGATTCCCAACCGACACCGGGTCGAGTCGTCTCCCGCCAACCGGAGGGACGGCGGACAGCAGGAACTGGAAGTGGAAGCCGCCGGCACCTCCAAGGCGCTGCTGCCGTTCGGGCACAAGGGCGAGGTGGACCCGGCCCGGGACCTCGACGGGCTGGTCCTGCTGGACCTGCCCGACCATGACTCCACCGAGGTCACCCACCGCCAGGAAGTCGATCGGCTGGTCGAGTTGGTGGACATGCTGATCTGGGTGGTGGATCCGCAGAAGTACGCCGACGCCGCCCTCCACGACCGCTATCTCAAGCCGCTGGCCCGCTATGCCTCCGTGATGATGGTGGTGCTCAACCAGATCGACCGGCTGACCCCTGCGGAGCGGGAGCACTGTCTCACCGATCTGCGCCGGCTGCTGGACTCCGAAGGCCTGGAAAAGGTCGGGATCGCCGCGATCAGCGCCACGACGGGGGAGGGCGTGCACGAGCTCCGCACCCGCATCCGCAAGCGGGTGGCCGCCAAGAGGACCGCCGCTCAGCGGATCGTGACGGACGTGGACGTGGCCGCCGAGAACCTGGCGGCGGCGTCGGGCATGAGTGAGGCGGGCCAGGTGAGCAAGGACTCGGCGGCCCGGTTGAACAAGGCGCTGGCCGTCGCGGCCGGCGTACCCGTCGTCTCCGAAGCCGTCGGCAAGGCCTGGCGACACCGGGGCGGGATCGCCACCGGCTGGCCGGCCCTCTCCTGGATCGCGAAGTTTCGTCCCGACCCGTTGCGACGGCTCCATCTGGATCGGTGGGGGCTCGGCAAGCGGGGGAAGGAGATCGACCCGGCCCGGGTCTCCAGGACCTCGCTGCCGGCGACCACGTCGGTGCAGCAGGCGAGGGTGGACTCGGCGGTACGCGACCTCGCGGACGAGGCTGCCGAGGGCCTGACCAGGGGCTGGGCGCTGGCGGTGCGCGACGCGTCCCGCACCCACCAGGACGCTCTGCCCGATCAACTCGACCGTGCGATCGCCACCACGGATCTCGGGGTTGATCGCGACCACGGTTGGTGGACGTTCGTGAAGGTGCTCCAGTGGCTGCTGATCGCCTGTGTCGTCGGCGGATTCCTCTGGCTGGGCGTGGCGTTCGTCCTGCTCTATTTCCAGTTGCCGCCGCTGCCCGACCTTTCCTGGTGGGGACTGCCCGCACCGACCGTTCTCGTCGCAGGGGGTGCCCTGGCGGGAGTGCTGCTGGGACTGTTCTCGCGCATCGGGGTTGAAGTCGGGGCCCGGAGAGCCGAACGGCGAGCGCGAGCAGAGCTCGTGTCGTCCATCGCCACGGTCACCCGGGAGAAGGTCGTGCTGCCCATCAATGCCGAACTCGACCGGCACGACCTGGTGCGCACCAGTCTGGAGCAGGCCCTGCGTTGAGGCCGTCCGGTTGTCCACAGATCGTGAGCGCCTCGAAGCTGCATCCACAGCCGCCCGGATCGCACCGACACGACGGGGCTCCGTCCTCGCATGGTGGTGGCAACGGTCCCGCCACCCGGGTGGGCGACAGCGAAGGGCACATCAAGATGGATGCGATCGTGAGCATGGCCGGGCGAATCGGCACCGACGTCGACTCAAAGATCTCGCGCAACGGCAACAAATACGTGCAGTTCCGGATGGCAACGAGCCAGCGCCTGTTCAAGGACGGGCAGTGGGTGGACGGGCCGACGAGTTGGGTGTCGGTGCGCTGCTATCGCCAGCTCGGCAGCAACGCGGCGCTGAGCCTGCGCAAGGGCAACCCCGTCGTGGTCGTTGGACGACTCAAGGTGGACCAGTGGGTCACCGATGCCGGCACGCCCAGGGAGACCGTCTATCTGGATGCACAGGCCCTGGGGCACGACCTGAACTGGGGCATCACGCACTACTACCGGCTGGAGAAGGAACGTTTCGAGCGGACCGTCGAGGACGAGGACGTCGAGCCACCCGAGGACCGTCAGACGGTGGAGAGCGAGCGAGAGCGTTCCGTGGACCGCGCCGAGGATCCGGACCAGGACCTCGCGGAAGCTGAGGCTCTGATGGCGACCATCGGCGAGCCGGCCGGCGCGGCTGGCTGAGATCGCCGGGCCCGCGGCGTGCTGGAGGGTCAGCCCGCGGGATCGGTCGGCTCCGCGGGCCCGGCCAATCCCTCCGCACGCAGGATCGCCTGGATCTCCTCGCTCACCGCCTGTCGGCACGTCCGGCCGTCCGGAAGCCTGGATCGCGACAGATAGGAGCGACGGCCGAGGTGACGCATCGGACCGATCGTGTGGACAGTGACGCGTCCGTCCGCGACTGCCCGCGCCCAGAAGGACGTGCGGCGCCCGGGCCAGCGGCCCGGGAAGAGAGTGCCGATGGCCTGCATCCAATCCTTGGTGCCCTTGAAGTGCCACAGGTGCCGGACGCGGTCCAACCCGGGGTCGGAGGTGAGCACGCCGCCGAGGGAGAGGAGATAGATGGGGATTCCGGCGCCCGAGAGATACCAAGCGGAGCTGAGGGCGATCTGGGCGCCGCCGCTCCACCCCAACAGGACGACCGGTGTGCCGGCCTCCGGGCGATAGCCCGCGGCCAGCAGCCGGTTGAGGATCACCTGTGCCACACCCAGGGAATAGACCGGCCCATATCGGTCGTCCGCTGACACGGCGAACTGCAGCACATTGCGGCCGTAGACGAGCGTCTGGGTGAGTTGGGTGGGTCGCTTGCGGCCGAGCCATTCGACGGTTCGCCACCACCATGAGGACCAGCGGCCTGACAGCAGGGTGCGGTTGGCAGGGGAATACGGATAGACGTCGCTGATGAGCAATGTGTCCGGCAGGGCTGCCTGAAGGTGGTCGAGCAGTGGTTGTTGACCGATCGGATTGGCTTTGTCCGTGACCGCGCCGACGCCGGCGAGATAGACGATGTAGCTCCGATACCGGTCCGAGACAGGGTCGGACTGCCGGTGGGCCTTGACCCTGCGTCGCCGCTGCTGAAGCGCTGCCGCGGTGGTGCCGGTCTCCTTGATGCCCTGGGTGACCCACCACCGCAGCGTTTCGACGGGCGCGAGCAGCAACGCCATCACCAGGGCCAGGCCGAGGGTGATCAGGAGCGGCGAGATCATGTCGGGTTGCCTTCCGACTCAGCGACCAACGCGAGGAGGAAGGAGGTGTCGAGATGCAGCGGCCGGCCGGTGGCTGCACGCCAAATCCTGTCGCGCGCCCCGGCCAGCAGCGGCCCCAGGAGGTTGCCGATGAGCAGCATCCCGAGCCATGCGATCAGCACGAGCGTCGCCGAGGCCCATGGACCGGTTCCGAACGTTGCCCACACCACCGCCCAGAGCACGAGCATGCCCCATATCGAGAGCAACCGGTTGATGGCAGGTCCCAGCAGCGGGATCGCGGTCAGGAACTGGAAGACGTGGGGTGCCGAGGACAGGATGACCACCTTGAAGATCTGCCAGGCGGTCCACGGCTCGGTGAAGGCGACACTGGCAAGACCCCAGAGCAGCAGACCCTCCAGCAGGTGGGAGCCGAGGATGCCCGCGATCGCGACAGCGACGCTGAAGCCCAGCGCCCACCGGCGGACCTGATTGACGAAGAGGACCACGGCTTGGCCGATCATCGTCGCGATGGCAGCGAGGACGGCGATGACGATCACCGTGAACCACGTCGTCGATGGATCGAGGACGCGCGCCACATCGGGATCCAGTCGCAGCGCCGCCAGCCAGAGTTCCCAGCTCTGCCCCAGTTGGCCGGCCAAGCGCAGAATCGTGTCCACGGTTGTCCTCGATTCTGCAACGTGCGATCTCACCTGACACTCTAGATCCAGACCGAGTGCAGGCGAGGAGTTGGGAAATCGTGCAGTCGTCCTTCTGGACGGATCCGGACCGGGACTTTGAAGATCCCATCGGCAGGCGCAGACGGATCGTCTTCACCCTCGTGGCGACCGCTCTCGTGGGCTTCCTGATGTCGGGCGTCTGGGGCCCGGGAATTGCCCTCGGACAGGGGCAGCGCGGAGATGGCGTGCTCGGGGAGCGGGTTCTCGATCACCTGCGATCCAGCGGGGGCTACGACACGATGAGTGTCGTGGAGATCGACCGGGCGGGGTCTCGCGAGGTCCGCCTGGGCCCCGATCCGGGCCGGCATTGGGAGTTCGGGTCGATCACCAAGACGTTCACCGGTCATGTCCTGGCGGATGCCGTCGAGAGGGGCGAGGTGAACCTCGACGATCGGCTGGCACTGCACCTCCCCGAGTTGGCGGCCGCAGAGGTCGGGGACGTCACTCTCGGGGAGCTCGCCAGCCATCGGGCCGGAGTGCCCCGCCTGCTGCCCAGCGAGCAGCGACGCGCACCCCTTGCCGCCCTCACCCTCCGGGACCCCTATCGGGCGACCACGGAGGAAGTCATCGAGGAATCCCGCGCGCTGCAGCTCTCGGGCAGGGGCGACTATGCCTATTCGAACCTCGGGGCGGAGCTTCTGGGCCACGCCCTCGCACGGGCAACCGGATTCCAGGACTGGACGGCGATGGTCCGGGCGCGGCTCCTCGAGCCACTCGGGATGCAGGACGTGGTGTTCGCCGCAGACCCCGGATCGGTGCCCGATGATCGCGTACGCGCGCACCAGACCAACGGACGCACACCCCAGCCGTGGGCGGCCGAGGGCGCGCTGCCCGCGGGGGTGAGCACGTGGATCACCGAGGCGGACGCAACTCGATTCGCGACGGCACTGCTGGACGGCTCCGCCCCCGGCATGAAAGCGCTCGAGCCCACCGCTGAGGTCGGTGGCGAGGGCCGGATCGGTCTGTTCTGGCACCTCAGCCCCGGGCCCGAGGACCAGACCTTCACCTGGCACAACGGCGGCACCTTCGGCGGCTCCAGCATCCTCCTGCTCGACAGGGACGCCCACAAGGCCGTGCTTGTGCTCAACAACAGTGCGACGTCGGTCGATCGGCTCGGTGCGGGCTTGATCGCTGAGGACAGCACGCCACAGCCGCTTCCCGGAATCCTCGAGATCGTGGCGTTCCTGGTTGTCGCGCTCGGCGCCTGGTGGATCACCCGGCGAGCTCGGGCCGCTACTCGACGGATCGAGTTGGTGGTCGCCGGCATCGATCTGCTCACCATCGCCCTGTTCACTGCCATGATCGGCGCGTGGTTCGTGATCCCCGGTTGGTTGCACGGCGTCGCTGTCGGGCTGGGCGCCGGTGGGTTGTTGTTGAGCATCCGTGGCGCAGAATCGCTGCCCTGGTGGGGGCCCCGCCCGCAGACCGACAAGATCCAGCTGTCGATCAGTGTTGTTCTCCTGTTGGTGGTCATAGGATTGCGGGTGGTGTGAGCCAGCGGCCGTCTCAGGCATAATGAGCCCGCCAGATTCTGCTGTCCTTCGGCTGCGATGCCAACAGGACCTGATTCGTAACAATCCCAAGATTCCGTGAGGTAGTGCCTGCATGCCCGAGTTCGTGTACACGATGCACAACGTCCGCAAGACGGCCGGGGAGAAACTCATCCTCGACAACGTGACGCTGTCGTTCTTCGAGGGCGCCAAGATCGGTGTCGTCGGCCCCAACGGCGCCGGCAAATCGACCCTGCTCAAGGTGATGGCCGGCATTGAGCAGCCCGGCAACGGTGAGGCCCAGCTCGCCAAGGGCAAGTCCGTCGGCATCCTGCTCCAGGAGCCGCCCCTCACCGAGGGCAAGACCGTCATGGAGAACATCGAGGAAGCGGTCGGCGAGATCAAGCAGAAGCTCGACCGGTTCAACGAGATCGGCGAGCTGATGGCCGAGCCGGACGCGGACTTCGACGCCCTGATGGAGGAGATGGGCGATCTCCAGACGGACCTGGACCATGCGAACGCGTGGGACATCGACTCCCAGCTGCAACAGGCGATGGACGCCCTGCGCTGCCCCCCGCCGGACACGATCGTCGACATCCTCTCCGGAGGTGAGCGCCGCCGGGTCGCCTTGTGCAAGCTGCTGCTCCAGCAGCCAGACCTGCTGCTCCTCGACGAGCCCACCAACCACTTGGACGCGGAGAGCGTGAACTGGCTGGAGGGCCACCTCAAGACCTACCCGGGCGCCGTCCTTGCCGTCACCCACGATCGCTACTTCCTCGACAACGTGGCGGAGTGGATCTGTGAGATCGACCGCGGTCGCCTGCACCCCTATGAGGGCAACTATTCGACCTATCTCGAGACGAAGCGGGCCCGCCTGCAGATCGAGGGGCAGAAGGACGCCAAGCGCGCCAAGATCCTCGAAAAGGAGCTCGAATGGGTACGCTCCAGCCCCAAGGCCCGCCAGGCCAAGAACAAGGCCCGACTCGCTCGTTATGAGGAGATGGCGGCCGAGGCCGAGCGCAATCGCAAGATCGACACTTCCGAGATCAACATCCCACCCGGCCCCCGCTTGGGCACGGACGTGCTCGAAGTCAAGAACCTCACCAAGGCGTTCGGTGACCGCGTGCTGATCGACGATCTGTCGTTCACCCTCCCGCGTTCCGGCATCGTCGGCATCATCGGCCCGAACGGCGTCGGCAAGTCCACGCTGTTCAAGATGATCGTGGGCGAGGAGGAACCGACCAGCGGTGAGCTCAAGCTGGGCAAGACCGTGTCGATCTCCTATGTCGACCAGGGCCGGGGCGGTTTGGATCCCAACAAGAACGTCTGGGAGGTCGTCTCCGACGGACTGGACTTCATCAAGGTCGCCAACTTCGAGATGGCCTCCCGCGCCTATGTCGCCTCGTTCGGCTTCAAGGGCCCGGACCAGCAGAAGCCGACCGGTGTCCTCTCCGGCGGTGAGCGCAACCGGCTGAACCTGGCGCTGACGCTCAAGATGGGCGGCAACCTGCTGCTCCTCGATGAGCCCACCAACGACCTCGACGTCGAAACCCTGCAGTCCCTCGAGGACGCGCTGCTCGAGTTCCCCGGCTGTGCCGTCGTGATTTCCCACGACCGCTGGTTCCTCGACCGCGTCGCCACCCACATCCTGGCCTGGGAGGGCGACGAGGAGAACGAAGCGCAGTGGTTCTGGTTCGAGGGCAACTTCGCCGACTATGAGGACAACAAGGTCAAGCGGCTCGGGCCTGAGGCTGCTCGCCCGCACGCCAGCACCCACCGTCGTCTGAAGCGCGACTGAATCATCCCCCGCGCGGCCGCACGGCTGACCGAGGCAGAGGCCCCCGCCTGTGCGGGGGCTTCTGCGTCCCGGACGAGGCGGCGTCCCCAAGCTCAAGTCGCGGTTTCCGGGGGGTCAGCGGGCGGCGACGGCCTCGATCTCGACGAGGAGCCCGTCCATGGAGAGCCGGTCAATGCCGACCAGGGTCACAGCGGGTGGCTGCTCGGCGTCGAAATACTCGGCGCGGATGTCGCGGATCATGGCGGTCTGGCCGGGGTCGAGGTCGACGATATAGACGTTGACCTTCACCAGATCCGCCATCGTGGCACCCTGCGCCGCGAGCGCGATGCCGAGGTTGTCCAGGGTTCCCCGGACCTGGGCAGCCAGGTCACCGGGGTTGCGTACCCGTCCTGCCGCGTCACAGTCGATCTGCCCGGAGACGAAGACCCACTGCTGTGCCGCGGTGACCCTGACCGTCTGGCTGAAGGCCTTTCCCACGAAAAGGTCGGGCGGATTGACGACGTTGCGCTCCATGGCGGCTCCCTCGATCAGTGATTGCCTGTGAGCAACTGTGCCAGAGTGACCGCCTTGCGTCCCTCGAGCTGCTCGACCTGCAGGCGGCAGGAGAACCCGTCCGCCAGCACGATCGCGTCCGGACCCGCAGCGCGGATCGCCGGCAGCAGGTCGTTCTCGGCGACTGCCACGGAGATGTCGTAGTGGCCGTCCTCCACGCCGAAGTTTCCGGCCAGACCGCAGCATCCGCCGACGGTCGTGACCTTGGCTCCGGTCCGTTCGAGCAGTGCGGAGTCGGTGGCCCAGCCGAGCACGGACGCATGATGGCAGTGCGGCTGCGCAACCACGGTGATCCCGGACAGGTCCGGGGCTTCCCACTCGGGGGTCTCGGTCAGCAGTTCGGCGATAGTCCTGATCCCCTTGGCGACCTCGGGCACCCGATCGTCGTCCGGCAGGAGCTCGAGGGCATCGGAGCGCCACACCGCCGTGCAGGACGGTTCGACGCCGACGATCGGGACACCCGCCTGCACAATCGGGTGCAGCACGTTCAGCGCGTTCCTGAGTTGGCGCCGCGCGCCATCGCGCTGTCCGGTGGAGATCCAGGTGAGGCCACAACAGGCCTTCTCCTTGATGAAGCGCGGGGCGTACCCAGCATCCACCAGCACCTGCATCAACGGTTTGATGCCGTCGAACTCGAAGCAGTCCGAGAACGAGTCGAGCCAGATCGCGACCGGCTTGCCCTGCACGACGGGCACCTGTGCGCGCTTCTTGTTGGACCCGGTCGAGAACAGCGGCATTCCCCGCCGCACGTCGACACCGGCGATCCGCTTGATCAGCGAGCCCAGGCCCGGCACCTTGAAGACGAGGTTGACCAGCGGACCGAGGCGCAGCGCGGAGAGCAGGCGCCCCCAGCGGGGCAGCCAGCCGAGCGCGTAGTGGTTCATCGGGCGCAGCTTGCCGGCGTACCGCTCATTCGTCGCAATCGACTTGTACGCCGCCATGTCGACGCCGGTCGGGCAGTCCCGGGCACAGCCCTTGCAGGACAGGCAGAAGTCGAGCGCCTCGGCGAGCTCCGGGGAATTCCATCCGGTGATCAGCTCGCCGTTCACGAGCTCCTGCAGGACCCGGGACCGGCCGCGGGTCGAGTCCTTCTCGTCGCCGGTGGCGCGATAGCTGGGACACATCACCTGGCCGGAGGCGCCCTCGTCCGAGACACACTTGCCCACGCCGGAGCAGCGGTGGACGTGTTCGACGAACTCGGGATGGGTACGCCGCAGCGGGGCCTTGCGGATCGCCGGCACGCGCAGCTCGGCCTCGACCGGCCGGGGATCGACGAGTACGCCCGGGTTGAGGTGGTTGTCCGGGTCGAATAGCGCCTTCACCTTGCCCATGAGGGCGATGGCCTCGGCGGAATACATGCGCGGCAGCAGCGCCGAGCGTGCCCGGCCGTCGCCGTGCTCACCCGAGATCGAGCCCCCATAGCTCGCCACCAGATCGGCCGCCTCCTCGACGAACGTGCGGTAGGCGTTCGGCCCGTCCTCGTCGCTGAGCGGGAAGTCGATCCGGCAGTGCACGCAGCCGTCGCCGAAGTGGCCGTAGGGGAGCCCCCGGACACCGTGCTTGGTCATCAGCGCGTCGAAGTCACGCAGATAGGCACCGAGCTTCTCCGGCGGGACCGCGGCGTCCTCCCAGCCGGCGTACGCCGGCCGGTCCAGGCTCACGCCCGCGAGACCGGCACCGTCCGCGCGGATCTTCCACAGCGCCGCGACCTCGACCGGATCGGTGACGATCCAGCCGTCCACGTGGGCGGTGGCCTCCAGCAGCGCTCCGGCGCGCTGGGCGAGCGTTGCCTCGTCATAGTCCACGAGCTCCACGAAGACCCAGCCCTCGCCGGCGGGCAGTCGCGGCACGGACTCGGCACCGTGGCGCCGGGCCACGACATCGACGATCCGCTTGTCGAGACCCTCGGCGGCGGTCGGCTTGTGGCGCAGGATCGCGGGGGAGTCGTCGGCGGCATCGGCCATCGTCGGATAGCCGAGCGCGATCATCGTCTTGAAGGGGGCGTCGGCAACCAGCCGCACCTCGGCCTCAAGGATCACCGCGAGTGTGCCCTCGGTGCCGGCGAGGAACTTCGCGACGTCGAACCCGTTCTCGGGCAGCAGGTGCTCCATCGAATAGCCCGACACCTGGCGACCGAACAGGCCGAACTCGGTGCGGATCAGGGCGAGGTTGGCCTGCACCAGATCGTGGAGCTTGGTGAGCGTGGGGGAATCGGGAGCCGGCTGCCCGGAGGTCACCGTCAGCCGCTCGCCGTTGCCGAGCAGCACGTCCAGGGCAACCACGTTGTCCGCCGCCCGCCCATAACCCAGGGCACGCGGACCGCAGGCGTTGTTGCCGATCATCCCGCCGATCGTGCACCGGTTCGCCGTGGAGGGGTCCGGGCCGTAGCGCAGTTGATGCGGGGCCGCGGCCTTCTGCAGGTCGGACTGCACGACGCCGGGCTGCACTCGCGCGGTCTTCTTGTCGGTGTCGATCTCCAGCACGTTGTGGAGATGACGGCGGATGTCCACCACCACGCCCGGGCCGACGGCATTTCCGGCGCACGACGTGCCGGCACCGCGGCTGGTGATCGGCGTACCGGTCCTGAATCCGGCCCGCACCACTTCCTCGAGCTCCTCAACAGACTCAGGAAACGCCACTGCTTCCGGGACGACGCGATAGAGACTCGCATCGGTCGAATAGAGGGCGCGGGTGAGGGTGGAGGAGTCGAGCTGGACTGTCATGCGGCCAGTCTGCCACCGACTCATGCGGGGTCAGGGTGGGTTCCAGCAGGCTTGGCAGGGGCCGCAGGTGACGGCCGGGGTCCGCTGTCAGAGGCCGTGTGCGGTGGCAAAAACCCGGGCCAGACCCAACAAACCACGCAGATTCGGGGTAGCGATCCCGAGGGCCGACCCCAGCGCAACCACCGAACCGAGAATCGCATCGAGCTCGAGCGGGCGGCTGGCTTCGGCGTCCTGGAGCATCGAGGACTTGATCGGACCCATCTGTCGGGTGAGGTCGATGCGCTCGGTGGGCGACTGCGCAACCGGCAGACCGAGGGCGGTTCCCACGTCGTTGGCCTCGTGCATACAGGACTCGATGAACTCGACGGCGAGTGGGTCAGCCACTATCAGATCGGCGGTGGCGCCGGTGATCGCGGAGATGGGGTTGAACGTCATGTTTCCCCAGAGCTTGAACCAGACGGCGCGATGGATGACATCGCTGGTGTCCACGTCCAGCCCGGTCACCGCCAAGTCCCTGGCCACGGCGGCCAGAGCGTCGGCGTGGGTGCCGCTCGGGTCACCGACGATGATGCGATTGCCGGCACCCAACCGGACGGTCCCCGGTCGCGGGACGGTCGCGTTGAAATGCACCACCGCAGGAATGACGCGGGACGGAGGCAGCGAGGCGGAGATCGTCCCGCCCGGGTCGACCTCGGGAAGGTGCAGCCCTGTCAGCGGGCTTGGAAGGTGGTGGGTGAACCACCAGGGGACACCGTTCATCATCGGGACAATGACGGTGTCCGGACCGAGGAGAGAAGCGACGAGCGGGGCCGCTGCCGGGAGGGCAGTGGCCTTGACCGCCAGCAGGACGCAATCGACGGGACCAACCTCGCTGACCGAATCCACGACAGGAATCCGGACGACCGTGTCCGCACTGCTTCCCTCCAGCCGCAGGCCATGGCGGCGTACCGAAGCGAACGTGTCCCCCCGGGCAACCGCGCAGACGTCCAATCCGGCGGCGGCGAGCCGCCCGCCGATATAGCCCCCGACGGCTCCCAGACCGAAAACGCAATACCGCATGCTCGTCCTTCCTGGGGTTGGTGGAGCCACCCCTCGAACCGTGGGTCAACTTGAACAGGAGCAGCGCATCGCCTTCGACTATCCCGCCGAGTCGAGGAGGACGACTTCGACGGTACCGGTACCGAGGATTTCGCGGACGGCAACTGACGCGCGGATGGTGACGTCGGGCTCAGTCGGCCAGGAGCACCGCGTCGAACGCCCGCCCGAGCGCGCGGAAGTCTTCCGGATCGACGGCCTCGACGAAGGCGGTACGCACGGACTCGACGTGGCTGGGCGCCGCGTCCTTGAGCAGCTCGAAGCCCTCGTCGGTCAGCCTGGCCCAGACGCCACGACGGTCGTTGGGGCAGGCCTCACGCTCGACGAAGCCGGCTTTTTCCATCCGGGCAATCGTGTGGGTGAGCCGGGAACGGGACTGGTGGACTTTGTCCGCCAGGTCCGACATGCGCAGGCGACGGTCCTCGGCCTCCTCGAGGCTCACGAGGATCTCGTATTCTCCGAGGTCGATCCCGAATTGGCGCAGCGCGGCGTCGAGGCGCTCGTTGATGCGAGCCACCCCGAGCAGATAGGTGCGCCAAATCCTCTGCTGTTCCTGGTCGAGCCAGCGCGCCTGAACCCTTTCCGCCATGCCTCCATGATAACAAAGGTTGATGATTCAACTTTGAAAATGGATTAATGTTCGAGAACTGCGGAGCAGCGCAACTCCGCAGTTATGGCTGTGTGGGTAGGATCACAGAACACGGCGACAGCGCGGTCTCCGGAATCTGGCTCTCCGGGCTGCGCAGGGATTAGGGGGGCACCACATGGTCGATTACACCGGCGCGATTGATGAGCGGACCCGGGAGCTGTTGGCCGACAAGGCACGCAATGTGGGCGAGATGCTGGTCAAGCGCGCCGACGCCGACCCGAACCGCGTTGCCTTCAAATATCCGGACGCCAACGAGGACTGGCAGGAGCTGACCTGGGACGCCACCCGGGAGTTCGCCTTCGACCTCGCGGCGGCCATGCTTGCCGTCGGGCTGGGCCCCGAGGACCGGGTCGCCATCGCCGCGGCCACGCGCATCGAGTGGATCCTCGCGGACCTGGCGATCATGTGCGCCGGCGGTGCGACCACCACGATCTATCCGTCCACGCAGTCGGATGACGTCAACTTCATTTTGGCGGACTCCGGTTCACGGATCGCCATCGTCGAGGACCTCGCACAGTTGGAGAAGCTGCAGGAGCATCCGGAGATCGTCGATGGGCTCCTCGCCATCGTGCTGATGGACGGCGACGCGCCCGGTGAGCGGGTGCACAGCTGGGCCGACTTCCGTCAGCTCGGCAAGGAGCACCGAGCCGCACATCCCACCCTGGTCAATGAGGTCATCGAGAGCATCGAGCCGGAGCGGCTCTCCACGCTGATCTATACATCCGGCACGACCGGGCTGCCCAAGGGCGTGCGGCTCGATCACGAGGCCTGGACCTATCAGGGCCGGGCCATCGAGATGATGGACCTGGCGACCCCGGACGACATTCAATATCTCTGGCTCCCGCTGTCCCACGTCTTCGGGAAGTGCCTGCTCTCGATCCAGCTCCAGATCGGCTTCACGACCGCGGTCGATGGGCGCATCGACAAGATTGTGGATGGGCTCGGCATCATCAAACCCACGTTCATGGCCGGGGCACCCCGGATCTTCGAGAAGGTCCGCGCCCGGGTGATGGTCGGCAACGCGGCCGGTCTCAAGAGCAAGATCGCGCGCTGGGCGTTCAGCGTCGGCAAACGCTCCGTTCCCTACCGGCTCGAGGGACGTCCCCTTCCGGGTCCCCTGGGTCTGCAATACCGCATCGCCGACAAGCTGGTGTTCAGCAAGCTCAAGGCCCGGCTTGGCGGCAATCTCCGCTTCATGGTGTCCGGATCGGCCAAACTGTCGAAGCAGGTGCAGGAGTGGTTCTATGCCGCCGGCATCCTCGTGGTCGAGGGCTATGGCATGACCGAGACCTCCGCCGTCATCTGCGTCAACCACCCGTCGGTGCCCAGGCTCGGCACCGTCGGTCCGCCCCTGGCGGGCAGCGAGTTCAAGATCGCCGAGGACGGTGAGTTGCTCGTGCGCGGGCCCGGCGTGACTCGCGGTTATCACAACCTGCCCGAGTTCACGGACGAGACGATCATCGACGGGTGGCTCCACACGGGGGACATCGGCGAACTCGACAACGATGGCTACCTCCGCATCCGGGACCGCAAGAAGGACTTGATGAAGACCTCGGGCGGCAAATATGTCGCTCCCCAGAAGGTCGAGGGCACGCTCGTTGCGTCCTGCCCCTACATCTCCCAGGCCGTCGTCACCGGTGACGGCCGCAAGCACATCTCGGCGCTGCTGGTGCTCGACCCGGATTCCCTCAAGGGCTGGTCGGAACACCACGACGGCGGCAAACTCAAGGGCCTCAACTACGAGGAACTCACGCAGCACGACGAGGTCGAGGTCATGCTGCAACGCTTCGTGGACAACGCGAATTCACGCTTGGAGCGCTGGGAAACCGTCAAAAGGTTCAAAGTGCTCGACCACGAGCTGACCGTTGATGACGGTGCCGTGACGCCGAGCCTGAAGATTCGTCGTTCGCGCGTCGAGGACTCCTACGCGGACCTCATCGACTCGATGTACGACAAGGAAGAGGACTAACACCTTCGTGGCGTACACCTTCGAATGCCCCACGCGCTGGGCGGACATGGACGCGTACCGTCACCTGAACAACGCGAGCTATGTCTCCTTCCTCCAGGAAGCCCGCGTGGACTTCCTGCACTCGGGGGACTTCGCCTACATGCTCGGGGACGAGCCGCTCCCCGGGCAGGACGGCCCGAATCCGAACGCGATTCTCGTGACCGGCCACCAAGTGGAATACGTGCGTGCCGCCGAATACGGGAGCCCCGTCCAGGTCCGACTGGCGGTCGACCGGCTCGGGGCAGCCCGCTTCACGCTGGCCTATGACCTGATCAGCGACGGGCACCTCATCGCGCGGGCGCGCACGGTGCTGTGCCCGTTCGATCTGGAGACCAACAAGATCCGGCGGCTGAGTGCGCGCGAGAAGGAATGGTTCGAGGGGTACGCCGAGCCGGTCGACCCCCTGCCCACGGTCAGCCGGGTCCGCATCGGGAACCACGCCGCTGTCGACTATCCCCTGCAGGTCCGTTGGGGCGACCTCGACTCCTATCGGCACGCCAACAACGTGCACTACTTCACCTATGTCCAGGAGGCGCGTGTCGCGCTCCTGCGGGGACTGGCAGAAGGTCGTCCGGCGGACGGTGAGAGCCCGGGGCAGTGGATGGTGGTGCGGCAGGACATGGAGTACGCCGTGCAGCTCGATTTCCGCAGGGAGCCCTATCTCGTGCGGACCGCGGTGCAACGCCTGGGGGCAACGTCACTGACGCTTGCTGCGGAGATCATCGACCCGCTCACCGGCACGCTCCATGCGTCCTCCCGGACCGTCCTCGTCCACGCGGGCGCGTCCGGAGCCACCCCGCTCCCGGAGTGGTTGCGCTCCGCGGTCGCCCCCTGGCGTTTGGACACCGAGCGCGTCGGGCACTAGCACGCGGCAGGGGCCAATGACTCCACGCACTTGCGGACTCAGACCGAGAGCCACACCGCCTCGTCCTGCTCGACCCGACCCGAGTTCGGGTCACCGGAGTGGACGAGGACCGCGGCATCCTCCGGAATGGGGACGGCGTCCGGACCGAAATTGACGATGCAGCGGAAACCCGGCTCGCGGACGAAGTCCAGCACTTCCGGGCCCGAGTCAAGCCACGTCAATGAGCCGTCCCCGAGGGCCCGGTTGCGCCGACGCTCGGTCAGCGTCGCCCGATAGAGCGCGAGGAAGCTGGTCGGGTCGTTCTCCTGTGCCTCGACCGTGTGCGCGGCCCAACGTTCGGGCATCGGCAGCCATGGTTCACCCCCCGGACCGAACCCGAATGGCGACTCGGTCCCCGACCACGGGATCGGCACCCGACAGCCGTCGCGGCCGTGGACCGTGTGGCCGGAGCGTTCCCACGTCGGGTCCTGCAGCGCGTCCTCGGGCAGGTCTTCGACCTCGTCGAGGCCGAGCTCATCGCCTTGATAAACGTACGCCCCACCCGGCAGCGCCAATTCGAGCAGCGCAGCGGCGCGTGCCCGGCGCCGGCCGAGCTCCAGATCGGTGGGCAGTGCCCGCAGATATTCGTCGTCGTGGCGCCGGGCATCCGGTTCAACACCGTCCGGCCCGTAGGGCATGCCGGTGATCGCCTTGCCATAGCGCGTGGCCACGCGGACGTTGTCGTGGTTCGCCAGCACCCAGGTGCAGGGCGCACCCACCGCCCGATGGCTGCGCAGGCTCAGATCGATGACGTTGCGCTGGGACTCCGCAGTCCACTCGCACAGCAGCGCATCGAAGTTGAACGTCGTGTGCAGCCGCCCCTGGGTGACATAGTTCGTGACCCGGTCGGAGGGCAGATAGGCCTCGGACACGAAAACCCGGGGACCCCGCGCGGACTCGGCGTACTCATCCGCAACCCCACGCCACCGCCGATGGATGGTCTCGAGATCGGGCCGATCCCACAGGGGATTCCCGACATGCTTCGACAGGTTCGACACCCCGTCCGCCACGTTCGGCAACTCCGGGTCCTTGGCCATGGAGTCGGCCACGTCGATGCGGAACCCGTCGATCCCACGGTCGAACCAGAACCGCAGGATGTCATCGAACTCGTCGGCCACGCGCGGGTTCGCCCAGTTCCAGTCGGGCTGGCGGACGTCGAAGAGATGGAGATACCACTGTTCGGGCCGGCCGTCCGCGCCGATCACGCGCTCCCAGGCGGGTCCGCCGAACATCGCCTGCCAGTCGTTGGGTGGCAGTTCGCCGTTGTCGCCGCGACCGTCGCGGAACCAGAACAGGTCGCGCTCGGGCGAGCCCGGCCCGGCTGCCAAGGCCGCCTGGAACCACGGGTGCTCGTCGGAGCAATGGTTGGGGACGAGGTCGATGAGGACGCGCAGGCCGAACTCGTGGGCGCGGGCGATGAACGCATCGGCGTCCGCCAGGGTGCCGAAGTCGGGATGGATGTCGCGGTAGTCGCTGACGTCATAGCCGCCGTCGGCGAGAGGGGAGGGATACCAGGGGGAGACCCACACCGCGTCGACCCCGAGGTCGACCAGATGGGGGAGTCGGTCGATTATCCCGCGCACGTCGCCGGTGCCATCGCCGTTGTGGTCCGCGAAGGACCGGGGATAGATCTGAAAGACGACGGCGCTGCGCCACCAGTCCGGGTTCCGCTCCTGGCTCTTCGCGGGAGAAGTCACAGCGTGAAGCCCTTTCGAGGTTCGGGGGTTTCGATCGTGTTCACCATCACATCGGCTGCGCGGTGGAAATATTCCCACATGACATCGCGGTATTCAGCAGGCAGGCCCAGCTCGTCCAGCGCCACCTTCATATAGCGCAGCCAGATGTCGCGTTCCTTGTGGGTGATGACGAACGGCGCGTGGCGCATCCGCAACCGGGGGTGACCCCGCCGTTCGGAATAGGTCTCCGGCCCACCCCAGTATTGCTCCAGGAACAGCCGCAGTCGCTCCTCCGCCGGGCCGAGGTCCTCCTCGGGATAGAGCGCGCGGAACTCCTGGTCCTCCGCCACCTGTTCATAGAACCGGGCGGTGAGTTTCGCGAACGTCGGCGCACCTCCCACTGCGTCGTAGAAGGTCTCGGGTGGCACTGGGCGTTCGGCAGTCACCTTTCGCATGCTAGCCCGGGAGCGGAAGTCCGGCCCGGTGCCCGATCTCGTGTGCCGTTCCGGTGTTGCGTCCGCAGCACCCGACGGGCACACGAGTCCGATCTGTGCCAGGGATTCACCGGAACCGGGTGCGGATCAGTTCGCGTACCTCGACGGCGCTCGAACAAGCCAGGGCGCGCTGGGCCAGATCGGTGAGCTCGGTGAGCGTGGAGGTGCGAAGCCGTGCCTTGACCATCGGCACGGCCGGGGCGCCGGGGGTGAGCTCCCGCACCCCGAGACCGACCAGGAGCGCCGCGATGTCCGGATCGGTGTTGGCGTCCCCACACACCGCGACGAGGGTTTCCTGTCGGGACTCATCGGCCACGAGCCGGATCAGCCGCAGCACCGCGGGGTCCAAGGGGTCCGCCAGCACGTGCAGTGCAGCGTTGCCGCGCTCTGCCGCGGTCGTGTACTGCGTCAGGTCATTCGTCCCGATGCTCACGAAATCCAATCGCTGGGTCATCAGCCTCGCCCGCAGAGCGGCTGCCGGGACCTCGACCATCATCCCGATCTGCAGATCGTCGGGGCGTCCGACGCGCTCCACCACCTCGTCGACGAGACCGAGGGCCCAGTCGATCTCCTCAACCGTGGTCACCATCGGGAACATGAGGCTCAGCGGTGTGTGTCGCCCGGCACGGCACACGGCCTCGATCTGGTCGATCAGCAACTCGGGGCGGTTGCGGAACACGCGGAGCCCGCGTACCCCCAGGAACGGATTCTCCTCCGCATCCAACGGCAGGAAGGGCACCGTCTTGTCACCCCCGATGTCCCACGTGCGCACGATCATGCGCTTCCCGCCGAAGGTTCGGCCCAGCCGAAGAAACGCCTGTTCCTGTTCCTCGACCGTCGGAGGGTGCGGTGACCCGCCGAACAGGATCTCCGTCCGGATCACCCAACCATCCGCGCCGAGGGAGGCCATCTCCTCGGCGTCGCCCTCCGACAGCACGTTGGCATAGACCTCGATGAGGGTGCCGTCGGCCGTGTACGCCGGCTCCTGCGCGTGCGCCTTCGCCTCGGCCTGCAGCTCTTCCAGATCGCGCAGGATCTGCTCGAACTCGGCGAGCTCGTCCGGGTCGGGATTGATCGTGATCCGCCGGTCACCGCGGGCGACGAACGCGATCGTGTCCCCGCTCTCCACCCCGGAGGCGTCCTCGCCCGCCGCCGGGAAGATCGGAATCCCCCGGGAGCGGGCGATGATCACCCCGTGACCGGTGGCACCGCCACCGATCGTCACGACCCCGAGGACCTGGGAGGGATCCAGGGTGACCGCCATGCCCGGATCCAGCGCCGGCACGACGACGATCCCTGGACGCTCGGTCTCGAACTCGGTGGGCGTGCCCGTCAGGAGCGCCAGCACCCGATGCTCCACGCTGTCCGCGAGTTCCAACTGCCCGGGTGCATCCGGCAGACCCTGGAGCCATGGGCGGTGGCGTTCGACCGCGGCCGTCCAGGCACCCGTCGCGGGCTCGCCTGCGTCGATCAGCCGGTACGCCTCCTCGGTCACCCGGGAGTCCAACAGGAGTTCCCGCTGGGCTCCGAAGATCGCGGCATTCGCCCGGATCGGTTTGGCGGCCAGCTTCCGGAGTTGCTTGTCGGCCTTGGCCAGGGTCTTGTCCAGCCGACGGCGTTCCTTCGCCGGCTCGCCGGGAGCATAGGCATTCAGGTGCAGATCGGGCTTGGCGATGATCGCCGGTCCGATCGCCACACCGAGGCCGGAACCCTGGGTCGATCGGGCACGAGCGGTTGTCTCCATGGGCTTCCCTTCGTCGGCCGCCCGTCGTCTGGCAGCGCTGCCGAGTCCGGGCCCATGGTAGGCGTGCGCACGGCTCATCCGGCACCCCCGGGTCCATGGATGGCGGGCGCCGGAAAGTCAGATGACCTCGAGGGTGGCCAGCGCGGTGACGCCGAGCAGGAGGACCGTCGCTGCCAGACCCACCGGGCGGGGCAGGCTCGCGCCTTCGCTGGGAGGAACGGGGACCAGCGCTGCGCCCAGGGCTGCGGCTGCCCCTGCCGCAGCGGTCCTGGCCGCGGGCACTTGGGTGACCCAGGGTCACAGATCCCGGAACGTCGTGCGTCCGGCCCACAGGGTCAGGCGGACGGGATCCGGCAGGTCGCGCCCGTGGTAGGGGTTGTTCCGCGACTTCGACTCCGTCCGGGCCCGGTCCACGACCTGGCGCCGCTCGGGGTCGACCAGGACGAGGTTGGCAGGGTTTCCGATCTCGAGTCCCTGCCCCTGGTCGGTGAGTCCGGCGATGCGCGCGGGCGCGTACGCCATCCGCTCGGCCACACCGGCCCAATCGAGACGCCCCTCGGCAACCATCGTGTCCATCACGACCGCCAGCGACGCCTCGAGCCCGGTCATCCCGAACGCGGCGTCGGAGAACGCGTGATCCTTGTCGTGCGCGGCGTGCGGCGCGTGGTCGGTGCCCACGCAGTCGATCGTCCCGTCGGCGAGTGCCTCCCGCAGTGCCTCGAGGTGCTCGTCCGGCCGCAAGGGCGGGTTGACCTTGAACGTCGGGTCATAGCCCTCCACAGCCGACGTGGTCAGCAGGAGATGGTGCGGCGTGACCTCGGCGGTGACCCGGATCCCGCGGGCCTTGGCCCAGCGGATCACGTCAACCGATTCTGCCGTCGACACGTGGCACACGTGATAGCGGGATCCCGTCATCTCGGCGAGCTGCACATCGCGGGCGACGATGATCGACTCGGCCACCGCCGGCCAGCCACCGAGGCCGAGCCGGCCGGAGATCTCACCCTCGTGGCAGCAGGCGCCGGGACCGGCGAGCCGCGGGTCCTGCGCATGCTGGGCGACGACACCGTCGAACGCGCGCACATATTCCAGCGCCCGGCGCATCACCAGGGAGTCGTGGACGCACATGCCGTCGTCGGAGAACATGTGTACGCCGGCGCGCGCCATCAGGCCCAGCTCCGCGAGCTCCTCACCACGCAGTCCCTTGGTGACCGCGCCCACCGGGAACACCGCCGCCGAGGCGGTCTCGGCAGCGATCTCCACCATGTTCCGCACCGCCTCCGCGGTATCGGTGACCGGGTTGACGTTCGCCATGGCGAGGACGGCGGTGTACCCGCCACGCGCCGCGGCCCGCGTACCCGACTCGATCGTCTCCGCATCCTCCCGGCCCGGTTCGCGCAGGTGACAGTGGGAATCGACGAGCCCGGGCAGGGCGATGAGTCCGTCGGCGTCGATCCGTTCGACGTCCGCGCCTGCCGAGGCCGGGTCGGCGAACTGTCCGTCGCGGACCAGCAGGTCCACGGGCTCGCCCCCCACCATGCGTGCGCCGGTGATCAACAGGTCCGTCATGAGGTCACTCCCATCTCCGTCGCCCCACCCAGCACGTGATAGAGCACACTCATGCGCACCGCCACACCGGCGGCGACTTGGTCGAGGATCCGCGATGCGGCGGAGTCGGCGACATCGGCCGCCATCTCGAGTCCCCGGTTGACCGGGCCCGGATGCAGGATCGCGGCATCGGGCCGCAGCATGCGCAGACGGTCGTTCGTGAGGCCATAGCCGATCGTGTATTCCCGTGGCGTCGGGAAATAGCCGCCCAGCATCCGCTCGCGCTGCACGCGCAGCATCATGGCGACATCGACGTCGCCGAGCACCGCATCGAGATCGGTCGAAACCTCGGCGGGCCACGTCTCCACACCGGACGGCAACAGCGTCGGGGGAGCGACGAGCACGACCTTGGCGCCCAGCGTCCGCAGCAGCAGGACGTTGCTGCGCACCACCCGCGAGTGGGTGAGGTCCCCGGTGATCGCCACGGTCTTCGACGACCAGTCGTCGTCGAACCCACCCGCCAGGGACCGGAAGTGCCGCCGCATCGACAGGGCGTCCAACAGTGCCTGGGTGGGGTGTTCATGGGTGCCATCGCCGGCGTTCACGACCGAGCCGCGGATCCAGCCGGCGGCCTGGGCCGGTGCACCCGATGCGGAGTGGCGGATGACCATCCCGTCCACGCCCATGGCGTCGATCACCTGGACCGTGTCCCGCAAGGACTCACCCTTGGACACCGACGAGCCCTTGCCGGACACGTTGATCACGTCGGCCGACAGCCACTTGCCCGCAATCTCGAACGACGACCGCGTCCGGGTGGAGTCCTCGAAGAACAGATTCACCACCGTGCGTCCCCGCAGCGTCGGCAACTTCTTGATCGGCCGCCGCTGGACGTCCGACATTTCCTCCCCGAGGTCCAGGATCGAATCGATTTCGGCGCGCGACAGATCCGCTGCCGAGAGCAGGTGTTTCATCGGGTGTTCTTCCGTTCGGAGGCAGGGGCGGCAGGGCGGCTGATCGTCACTTCGCTGCGACCGTCGATCTCCTCGACGGACACCTTGACCCGCTCCGACGCAGAGGTCGGGAGGTTCTTGCCCACGTGATCGGCCCGGATCGGGAGCTCCCGGTGCCCGCGGTCGACCAGCACGGCCAGCCGGACCGCCACGGGACGACCGATGTCCTTGAGCGCATCGAGGGCCGCGGACACAGTCCGGCCGGAGAAGAGGACATCATCAACGAGCACCACGGTCGCGCCGTCGATGCGTTCGGGCAGATGGGTGCGGCCGACGGCGCGGGTGGGGTGTTTGCGGAGATCGTCGCGATACATCGTGATGTCGAGCTGCCCGACGGGGGTGGTGCCCTCCGGCTGATCGGCAGCTTTGTCGATGGCGAGAGCGAGGCGTTCCGCAAGCGGTACCCCGCGGGTCGGGATGCCCAGCAGCAGCAGGCGCTCCGAGCCGTGGTTGGTCTCGATGATCTCGTGCGCCATCCGCGTGATCGCACGGGAAATCTCGCCGGCGTCCAGCACGGCGCGGGCGTGGGGATCGTCTGGTTCGGGTGCCGGGCGCGGTGGGGGAGTGTCGTTGGTCATTCAGGTCTCCTCGGCTGCGGGCGGGCCCAGAAGATCGCTGCGGCGTGGCCGACCGGTGCCATCTGGTCTACGGTTGTGCTCATGAGCGATCTGTTCAGCATGCTAGTCCCATTGGCGGGGGGCAGTTTCCCAGGTTGGCCGGCCGTGGAATCGCCCTCGGTCGTGCAGAGTCTGTTGGTCCTGGTCGGGATTCCCGTGGCGATCATGGTGGTCGTCGGACTGCTGGCGTTGTCCGGGACCCTCATCCGCCGCGGTCGTGGTGCCACTGGCCAGATGAGCGAGCCCCTGTGGCTCGGCCAGACGACGGGCTCCAAGGAAATCGCCACCGAGGCGGCGCACCGATCGCTCACCCAGGGCGGCCAGCCGATCGAGACCACGACTGGAGGCGCAAGTGTCCGCTGGTGATTTCTCTCCTTCCCAGACCGAAGACCTCAAGCGTGCTGTCCGCAAGGCCGAGGAGGACTCGGGTCTGCCCTTCTCCCTGTTCGTCGGTCCCGCCGACGGCAATCCGCGCAAGTTCGCCGAGGGACTGCACTCCAGCCTCGAAGACTCCGAGCGCGCTGTGCTCGTCATGTGCGACCCGGACCGCAAAGTCCTGGAGATCGTCACCGGTCACCTGGCACGCCGGCTGCTGTCCGACGCCGACTGCCAGTTGGCGGCTGTGAGCATGACCTCCAGCTTCGCCGGCGGCGACCTCACGGGTGGTCTCGCCAGCGGTCTGCAGCAGCTCGGCCGGGACGCCAGGTCCCCGCGCATGCTGCACGTGACCGAGGACGACGCCTGACTCGATCCCCTCGATCCCGCTGAGCGTCTGACCCGCTGGGTGGCCGCTCGATCAGACGCCGTCCTGCGCGTCGAAACGGTGCGTCCAGGCATCGGTGTTGAGTCGTGACACATGCCGGTCCACCTCGGGCAGCGCCCGTCCGACGATGTCCGACAGCACCGGCAGCCACGGCCATTCCGCGGCCCAGTGCGCCGCGTCGATCAGCACGGGCGCGCCCGCCCACGCCCGGGCCTCCGTGGCCGGATGGTGCCGCAGATCCGAGGTGACATAAGCGTCCACCCCGGCCGCCCGCGCGGTGTCCAGGTGGGAATCCCCGGCCCCTGCGAGCACGGCGACCCGCCGGACGGGCCGATCGGCAGGACCAGCGAGGCGTACCCCCGTCACCGTCCCCGGCAGCGCATCCGCCACCCGCTGGGCGAACTCCCCGGCACTGAGGGGCGCGTCGAGCTCGCCGATGCGACCGATCCCGTGCGCGGTGTCGGTTGGCGCGAGCTCGAGGATGTGGAAGGCCGGCTCCTCATAGGGGTGGGCGGCTCGCATCGCCGCGACGACCGCGGCTCGCCGTCCGCGGGGGAGCACCAGCTCCACGCGGTCCTCCGGGACGTGCTCGACCTCACCGGTGGTGCCAATGAAGGGATTCGCGCCCTCGAGCGGGCGGAACGAGCCGGTGCCGGTGACGCGGAAGTGACAATGGTCGTACGCTCCCACGCGCCCGGCGCCCGCCGCCGAAACGGCCGCCACCACGGCATCGGTGTGTTCCCGGGGCACGAAGACCACGAGCTGGTCGAGCCGCTCGACCGGCCGGGGATCGAGCTGGGTGAGACCGGACAGCCCCAGCGCCTCAGCGAGGGCGACACAGACTCCGTCCGGGGCCACATCCGCATTGGTGTGGGCGGCATAGCAGGCGATCCCCTGCTGGATCATGTCCAGCAGCATCCGGCCCTTGGGATGGGCCCCGTCGACCCCGTGCACGCCACGCAGCAACAGCGGGTGGTGCGCGACGATCAGGTTCGCTTCGAGGGCGATCGCCTCCGCCACCACCTCCGGGGTGATGTCGATCGTGAACAGCACCGAGGTGACCGGCCAGTCCCCTGATCCGCAGACGAGACCGACCTTGTCCCAGCCCTCGGCTGTGCGCGGCGGGTAGTGCTTCTCGACGAGTCCGACGACATCGGCCACCGTGACGGGCTGATCGGTCATGCATCCTCCTTGGGGATGGTCTCCTCGGGGGTGTTTGCGTGGCGTACGCGGAGTGCGCGGTGGGCATCGTCCCGACACTCGTCGAGAATGCGGCGCACGGATTCCTGGAGCTCGGTGCGGGTGAGCCATTCGTCGAACCGCGCCAGCCACTGGGGATCGGGCAAGGGAAAGAGATGCCGCAGGGCGGCCTGGGCGAAATGCACGCCGTGGTCGCGCCACACCCCTGTCTTGTGTGAGATCCGTTCGGCGAGCTCCAGATAGCGGGGAGCAAAGTCGGCCAGAAGCTCCTCCTGGCCGGGCTGGATGAACTGGAGACAGATCTGACGGTGTGTCTCGTTGGGGATGCCGGGCTCGGCGGTGGCGCGCTGCCAGGCCGCCTCCTTGGCCGCAGCGGTGGGTTGGGCCGCTCGGGCGCCGGCGGCGCGTTCGCTGCCGGTGAGCGTGTTGTCCCGGGCCAGCTCGCGGTCGATGGCTTCGTCTGTGATCACACCGAGGCGTGCCAGTTGGGTGGTCAGGTGCCAGCGGAGATCGGCGTCGATCCGCAGACCCTCGGGGACTTCCTGACCGTCCAGCCAGGCCTGCAGAACGGCAGCTCCGGTCGGGGTGGAGACCCCGCTCGCGAGCGCGCGGGCGAAGGCGAGCTGGTGATCAGTGCCCTCTGCGGCGGACTGCACCAGATGGATATGGCCGGCGCTGAGCGTTGCCCGGGACTCGGCTCTGTGCTCCGGTGCCAGGAAGACCGTCGTGGCCACCTGCGCCTGACCCAGAACGCGAGCGACCGCAGTCTGATCGGATTCTTGAGCGACCCCACGGAGCACCATGTCCACATAGGCTGCGACCGGGAGCTCGGCGTCCCGGCACATGTCCCAGGCCGTGCCCCACAACAGGCTGCGTGTCAGCTCGTTGGGAACGTGGTCGATCGCAGTGCGCATGGTCTCGCGCGAGACCTCGTCCAAGCGGATCTTGGCGAAGGTGAAGTCGTCGTCGTTGAGGAGCACGAGGTCGGGGCGCTCCAGGCCGTCGAGTTCGGGGACGGGCGTACGCTCCCCGCTCACGGTGGTCTCGACCCGCAGCGTCCTCTGCAGGCCGTGCTCGTCCGCTCCGTAGAGGCCGATCGCCAACCGGTGAGCACGCAGCGTCGGGTGGCCCGGGGGAGCGGTCTGGCGTACGGAGAAATTCCTCAGACGCCCGTCCCTGTCGATCTCGAACTCGGGGGTGAGCGTGTTCACGCCCGCTGTCTCCAGCCACTGACCGGACCAGTCCGACAGATCCCGCCCCGAGGCCTCCTGGAGAACGTGCAGGAGATCGGCGAGTTCGGTATTGCCCCAGGCATGCTCGGCGAAGTAGCGGCGGGCCCCGGCAAGGAAAGCGTCCTGGCCGACGAAGGCCACCAGTTGGCGGAGTGCGGATGCGCCCTTGGCATAGGTGATGCCATCAAAATGGAGTTCCACGGCCTCCAGATCCACCATGTCGGCCGCGATCGGGTGGGTGGACGGCAGTTGGTCGGCACGATAGGCCCAGGTCTTGCGGGCGTTGTTGAACGCCGCCCAGGCATGGTCGGGGTCCTCGTCGATCTGCGACTGGGCGAAGTGGGACGCCCACTCGGCGAACGACTCCTTGAGCCACAGGTCGTCCCACCAGCGCATCGTCACGAGGTTGCCGAACCACATGTGCGCCAACTCGTGGAGGATCGTGTTGTCCCGGTTCTCGAACTGGGCCTGCGTGGCCCGGGACCGGAAGATCAGATCGTCCCGGAACGTGACCAGACCGGCATTCTCCATGGCGCCGGCGTTGTATTCCGGCACGAACGCCTGATCATAGGAAGCGAACGGGAATGGCGTGCCGAAATGCTCCTCGAAGACGTCGAAGCCCGCCTGGGTGATCGCCATGATCCGGTCGGTGTCCAGATGGTTCGCGAGGGATGCGCGGCACAGCACCGACGCCGGGATGCGGCCGGCCGCGCCGGTGATCTCGGTGGGTACGCGGTGATAGTGCCCCGCGACGATGGCGGTCAGATAGGTCGGCAGAGGCTGGGTGGGCGCGAAATCCCAGCGTGCGAAGTCGTCATCGATCCGGGCGGGCTCGGCATCGGCGGAGTTGCTCAGCACCAACCAGTCATGGGGTGCGATGACGCTGATCGTGAAGCGTGCCTTGAGATCGGGCTGTTCGAAACAGGCAAAGACGCGGCGGGCGTCGGCGGGTTCGAACTGTGTATAGAGGTAGACCCGGTCGTCCACGTCCACAAATCGGTGCATGCCCTGACCGCTGCGGCTGAACCGGTGCAGTGCCGTCACCTCGAGCTCGTGGGTGCCGTCGGTCAGCTCGACCGGCAAGCGCGCCCCGTCGAACTGTGCCGCGTCGACAGGCACCCCGTCGAGCGTCGCGTCCAGGATGGTGTCCGCGATGACGTCGACGCACGTCACTCCGGCCGACGAGGCGAACCCGATCCGTGACGTGGTGACGAATGTGTCCGCAGGCGCGGGAAGGGGCTGTCCGTCGGGGTCGCGCCCGCTGAGGTCCACCAGGACCTCATAGGTCACAGCGGTGATCAGGTGCGCGCGGGCGGCAGCAGCCGCGCGGGTGAGGTTGGCTGGATCCACAGCAAGTCTCCTGGGGGTTCGTCGCCGTTGGCGACACGGCCATCCGAGCCTAGCTGCCGAGGATCATCTCCGACCTTCCGGTTGGCGGGTTCCCGCCGCCCTCTGGTTAGGCTGGTCACATGACTGCTTCCACACAGCCGATCAAGGTCGATTTCTGGTTCGACCCCTTGTGCCCCTGGGCCTGGATGACGTCCCGCTGGATGACCGAGGTGGAGAAGGTCCGCGACGTGGATCTCACCTTCCACGTGATGAGCCTGTCGGTGCTGAACGACGGCCGGGACGATCTGGATCCCGATTATCGGGCGCTCATGGACAAATCGTGGGCACCGGTCCGCGTGGCACTCGCCGTGGATGAGCAACACGGCAAGGAGAAGCTGGCCGAGTTCTACACGGCCATCGGGACGCGCGTCCATCCCGGTGGGGAGGACGTCACCGAACGCGCCACGATCGAAGGCGCGCTGGCTGACGTGGGCCTGCCTGCGGAACTCATTGAGGCCGGGGACACCGACGCCAACGACGAGGCGCTGCGCCGTTCCCACCACGCGGGCATGGACGCTGTCGGCGACGAGGTCGGCACGCCGGTGATCCACATCAACGGAATGGCCCTGTTCGGCCCCGTGATTTCGCCGGCACCCAAGGGTGAACAGGCCGGGCGCCTGTTCGATGGTTTCGCGCTGCTGACGGAATATGAGGGCTTCTTCGAGGCCAAGCGCACCCGGACGGTCGGTCCGATCTTCGACTGACGTCTGAAGGCCGGCAGTCGGCACCGATGGTCCGGGGCTGGCGTCAGCCCCTTCTGCGACGTCTTTTCGGTCGGTGCTCGAGACGGGCGAGCAACCGATCCGCGGATCGCTCGGCCTCGGCCAGGTCCTCGGCACTCGGGCGCGAGACCTCCCGGGCACGCAGGGCGCGAGCGACGTTCACCAAACCCGAAACGCCGTCGCGGCCGAACTCCCGATGGTGGTGGGTGGGTTCGGGTGTGCGCATGGCGTCAGGATAGTCGCGCTGCGGGATGGGGCGCCGGGGATAGTGTCGGACATCCCGGAAGGAGGAGCCCGGTGCCCGAGGGACACACACTGCATCGACTCGCGTTGGATCTGGGGGCTGCGTTCGCCGGGACCAGACCCGCGGTGAGCTCGCCCCAGGGCCGGATGGCGGCCGCCGCCGAATTGTTGGACGGCACTGAACTGATCGCGACCTCCGCCTACGGCAAACATCTGTTCCTGGACTTCGAGGCGGAGCGGGTCGTGCATATTCATCTCGGTCTCATCGGGACGTTCCGGATCGGTCCGTTCCGTCCGCCGGTGGGCCAGGTGCGGCTGCGGCTCGCGAATGACGAGATCGCTGCCGACCTGAGAGGTCCGCAGTTGTGTGCGCTGCGTACGCCGGCCGAGGTCACTGCCCAGATCGCCAGGCTCGGCCCCGACCCGCTGCGCGCGGACGCCGATCCGGATCGGGCGTGGCACAGGATCCATCGCTCCGGCAAGCCGATCGCGGCGCTGCTCATGGATCAGTCGGTGCTCGCCGGCGTCGGCAACGTCTATCGCGCCGAGGTGCTGTTCCGGAATCGGCTCGATCCCATGACTCCCGGCAACCGGTTCCGTGCGGCGTCCTGGCAGGCGATCTGGGACGACCTGGTGGAACTCATGCCGATCGGCGTCCGCGACGACCGCATTGACACGGTTCGCCCCGAGCACAGTCCCGAGGCGATGGGTCGCCCCGAGCGCGTCGACGATCACGGCGGTGAGGTCTATGTCTATCGCCGCCACGACCAGCCCTGCCTGGTGTGCGGCTCCCGCATCCGGACAGCCGTGCTCGAGGGCCGCAACCTCTTCTGGTGCGGCCGTTGCCAGAGGCGACGATGACCACCCACGAACATGTCCTCAGCTGGTGGGGCGACACCGCCGGGTCGGCCGGCGTACAGATCACGGTCGGCCCCGATGGCGCGCTCACGGGACTGCTGTTGGGTGGTTCCGAACGCCTGGCCGGCGCGTTCGGTGTCCGCGGGATCGGTGCGGAGGCGTACGTGCCCGACGACGTGCGGATCGAAGCCGACGAGATCGAGACCGCCGGGACCTGCGCGGGAGTCGCGGTCCGGGTGCGGCACAGCTTCGACACGGTGTGGCGGGTCCGGATCAGCCTCACCAATACGGGCGAGGCACCCGTGCGGATCGGTCGGCTTCTGCTCGATGTCGCTCCCGGATCGGACGGGCTGCTGGAAGTGTTCGGGGCCGGTGCGGTCGCGTACCTCACCTTCCACTCTCTCTCCGCCGCCCGTTGTCTCTCGCTCAGGTTGATCCGCGGCGATCTCGTGACCGGACCGGACGGGCTGGGTACGCCGGAGCTCGAGTTGGCGCCCGGCGGGCGTTATCAGGTGGTGCTGTCGGGGGACTGGTACGCCGGCACCGACGCGGTGCGGCAGCGATTGCCGCTGTGGTTTCCGGACTCGCTGGACCACGTGGCAGCTGATCGGGTCGACCCGCTGATCGAGCACCCGGACGTCGCGGTGACCGTCCGCGACACCGAGGCCCCCGATCTGGCGTTGCTTGACGTGGCGGAACCCCGGGGTGTGGCGCGGCTCCCGGTCTCCTATGTCGATGAGGACCTCAGCTATGGGCGGATCGCCAGGGAACTGGTGACCCGCGGTGAACTCGCTTCGGCGGCGGAGGGGCTGGTCGTGATGCGCGCGGTGGCCGACCACCAGGTGAGTCATGACGAAGCAGGCGGCCTCATCGAGGCCTATCTGGATCGGCCGGGAGATGCTCCGAATCCGCTGCGGGTGATTCTCCTGCTGCGGGCCCGGGACCTGCTCGGACCGGAGCTCATCGCTCGTGCGGCCACCGAGTTGGCCGCCCTCCCGCCCGGTCCCGGCGTCCTGCTGGCAGGGCTGCACCTGGCCACAGCCGACGGGGCCGTGGTCGACGGCACCCTGGAGGATCTCGCCGGGCGTCTGGTCGGCCTGCTGACCGACCCCACGACGGACCCTGTCACGCTCGCTGAACTCCAATTGCTGTATGCAGGGGGGCCAGCGGAGCTGGCCGAACGGCTGGCTCGTGCACGGCAGGAGGTGGAGCTGCTGTGCACGACGGAACCGGGTGAACTCTGGCCGCCCCGGCCTGATGCCGAGACTGCGCGGGCGCTCGCCGTGCGCGCCCTGTTGCCGAACCCGCAAGCTGAGCCGCCGGCAGCGCACCGGCGCGTACGCAGACTGATCGCTCGGGCACTGACACAACCGGACACGATGGACACCCTGGCCTGGCTCACGCTGGCTGCTCTCGGCTGACGCCCACAAAAACAACTGAGCCGCGACACCATGTAAACGATGTCGCGACTCAGGACAGTGGAGCGGATGACGGGAATCGAACCCGCGTAGCCAGTTTGGAAGACTGGGGCTCTACCATTGAGCTACATCCGCGTGCGCAGGCAAGCATAGCGGATGTCCCCTTTGCGGGCCTTCGTGAGCACTAGGCTGGCTGAAAAATCACCCCAAGAAAGTGTCGCCATGTTCAAGAATCGTGCGGCTTTGGCAGTCCTCGGAGTGCTGGTCGCTGTCATCCTGATCGTCGGAGCGGTCCTGCTGCTGAGGCCCCAGGAAGAGACGTCCGTTGATGCCCTTCCTCCTGCAGACACTGCGGCGCCCGTCGAGACCGGCGCCGCGCCCGACGGCCTTCCCGCGGAGTCGCCTGCGAACGATTCCTGCACCAATTTCACCGGCTATATGGACGCTCCCGCTCGTTTCGAGGTCGAGCGGATGGGTGTGGACTCGCCGATGATCGTCGTGGGCAAGGATGCCGACGGCAACCCTGGGTCCCCGCCGCTGAACGCGCCCTATACGACGGCTTGGTATACGGGGAGCCCGGAGCCTGGAACCACCCAGGGCAACGTGATCCTATCGATTCACACCTATTCCCAGGGGCAGGCGCTCGGCAACGACCTCTATGGCAAGCAAGGTCTGCAAGAGGGGACAGGCGGGCTGGAAGAGGGAGATCTGATCAAGATCTCCGACGCGAACGGCAACGAGGTCTGTTATCGCTACACGGGTCTGACCAAGGTGTGGGTGGACACCTATGACCCGGCATCCGGGGTGTTCTTCAACCCTGACGGCCCGCCGCAGCTCGCGATCATGATCTGCTGGGACTATGTCCCTGCCACGAAAGACTGGGATTCACGCATTATTTTCTATGCCGAGCTGATCCCCGAGGGGCAGACAGTCTGATCAGGTGTCCGCTGTCTGATTTCCGTGTTCGGAGTGGCTTGGGATGGGAGTTGGTGGTTAGACTCGCCATCGCCCATCCGGGCAACGGGGCGTAGCGTAGTGGCTAGCGCGCCTGCTTTGGGAGCAGGAGACCGCAGGTTCGAGTCCTGTCGCCCCGACGTTTCAACGACGTTCATTTCAGGAGACGACCTTGCCAAGCACCGTTGAGAAGCTGAGCCCGACCCGGGTCAAGATCACCGTGGAGGTGCCATTCGCCGAGCTGAAGCCAGCGCTGGACAAGGCCTATCGCGAAATCGCCTCACAGGTGAACATCCCCGGCTTCCGGGCCGGCAAGGTGCCGCCGCTGGTGATCGATCAGCGGTTCGGCCGGGGCATGGTGATCAACGAGGCGTTCAACAAGTCGCTGCCCGACCTCTACGGCAAGGCCGTCCAGGAGAGCGGTGTCGTTCCGCTGGGAGAGCCCGAGATCGACATCACCAAACTCGAGGACAACGACCTCATCGAGTTCACCGCCGAGGTGGATGTGCGTCCCGAGTTCGAGGTCCCGGACTTCGAGGGCATCTCCGTGCAGGTCGACAACGTCGAGGCGGACGAGGCGCGCGTCGAGGAACAGATCGACCTGCTGCGTCAGCGCTTCTCCACCCTGGCCGAGGTCGAGCGTGCGGCCGAGGACGGCGACGTCGTGACCATCGACCTCGTGGGTGCCAAGAACGGTGAGGAGCTCGCCGAGGCGACTGCGGAGGGCGTGCAATACAAGATCGGTTCCGGCGGCATGCTGGACGGCCTCGACGACGCCGTGACCGGCCTGTCCGTCGGCGAGTCGGCCACGTTCTCCTCCGAGCTCGTCGGTGGGCCGCTGCGCGGCGAGACCGTCGACGTGACGGTCACCCTCCAGAAGGTGTCGGTGCAGGAGCTGCCCGAGGTGGATGACGAGTTCGCCCAGCTGGTCTCGGAGTTCGACACCGTGGAGGAGATGCAGGAAGACCTGCGCACCACCGTGCAGAACATGGGTCGTCTCGAGCAGGCTGCCGATGCCCGCGACAAGGTGCTCGAAGAGCTCATCTCCCGGGTGGAGATCGACCTGCCCGAGAAGGTGCTCCAGAGCGAAATCGATGCCCGCCACCAGCAGATCCAGAACCAGCTCGCCCAGGCCGGCCTCACCCTGGATCAATACCTTGAGGACGGCGACACCGAGCAGACCGCCGAAGAGTTCTGGGCGGATATCGATGCGCGCTCCGCGGAGGCGCTCAAGGCGCAGCTCCTCCTGGATCAGGTGGCCGACGACCGCGAGATCGGTGTCGAGCAGAACGATCTCACCCAGCACATCTTCCGCAAGGCCCAGCAGTCCGGCACATCTCCCGAGCAGGAGATGCAGCACATGCTGGAGCACAACCACATGGGCGAGTGGATGACCGAGATCCGTCGCGGCAAGGCGCTCGCGATGATCGTCGAGGCTGCCACCGTCACCGACGCGGACGGCAACGAGATCAACCTGAAATTCCTGCGCGAGGACGGTTCTCTCGACGACGGCCAGGACGCGGAGTCCGCCGACAGCCCGGATTCGCCCGACAGCCCGGATTCTCCCGACAGCCCGGACTCGCCGGCCAGCCCGGACTCCGCGGACGAGGTCGAGGACACCGCGGAAGCCGACAAGGCCTGATCAGACCGGATCAATCCGACGAGCGGCTCGTCCCTTGCTGGGGCGGGCCGCTCAGCCCATCCCGGGCCGTCAGCGCAATTCTGGGTCAGGGTGGCCGTTGTACGCCCACATCAGCGCTTGGTGCACGTCCAACCGGTGCTTCCGCAGCCGGGGAGAGAGGATCAGATAGCCGAGTCCGGCCACCAGCAGAGCCGCAACGAGCGCGATGGCGCCGCCCCTCATCCACTCCTGGTTGGGGCTGTTGAGGACGAGGTCTAGAAATAGGCCGACCGCGAGCGGGACGGCGATGAACCCCCCAAGTCCGAGCAGGCAGCCGCCGACGGCTGTCCGGAAGCAGCCGCCGCCATAGGCATTGGGCTTCGTCTCCACATGGATCCCACGCGCCAACTGTCCCGGGCGGTGACTGGCCCAATCGAGCAGCGTGCTCAGGCTGCGCCTGCGGGCGAGGACCAGTGCGGCGTTCCTGGCAAATCCGGCAAAGGTGGCCAGGACGAGTGACACGCCGGAACCGATGAGCGCCAGTCCCGCCAGGGATGAGATGTCCTGGATCACCCAGTCGCCGCCGGATCGCCCCGGCTGTCCGGGGATCACGCTGATCAGGATCGCGCCCCCACCGAGCCCGAGGAACGCCCAGCCCAGGACGAAGAAAACGCCCCACAAGATGCGCGCCCACCACGTGTGCGGACGCCCTGCGTCCTGATGGATCGCGAGCAGCTCATCGCGTTCCCGAAGGAGTTCGAGGGACAGCGGCTTGCGCTGGAGCGCATCCTTGTCGATTTCGGTGATGTGAGCGGCCAGCTCGGTCGTTGCCCGCGTTTCGGAGCGGTGGCCGAAATAGCGGACCCGTTGTTCCTCATCGAGCAGGCCGACGATCAGTGCTGCGCGTTCTTCGGGTGGAGAGGCATGGGCGGAGGTCTCGCCCATTCCGGCAACCATCACAGGGTGCGGAGGCCGGGCATGACCTGCTCCGCAAACGTGGTGAGGAAGCGTTCCTGGTCGTGGCCGGGCGCGTGGAAGACCAGGTGGTTGAAGCCGAGGTCCACATAGAACCGAACCTGCTCGATGGCTTCCTCGGGTGTCGAGGCAACGATCCATCGCCTGGCCACCTGTTCGATCGGCAACGCGTCGGCCGCGCCCTCCATCTGCTCGGGGTCGGAGATCGAATGCTTCTGCTCCGCTGTCAGTGACAGCGGTGCCCAGAAGCGGCAGTTCTCCAGGGCCAGCTCCGGATCGGGGTCATAGGACAGCTTGATCTCAATCATCCGGTCAATGGCTCGGAAGTCCCTCTTGTTGAGCTCCGCACCGGCTTTCACTGCGGGGATGAGTTCGTCGCGATAAAGCTCCGCGCCCTTGCCGGACGTGCAGATGAAGCCGTCCGCCTGACGCCCGGCGTACTTCGCCACCACCGGGCCGCCCGCTGCCACATAGACGGGGATCGGTTCGTCCGGGCGGTCATAGACCATGGCATCAACGGTGCGGTAGTAGTCGCCCTCGAACGTCACCCGGTCCTCGGTCCAGAGGCGACGCATGAGGCGTACCGCCTCGCGAAGGCGCGCGAAACGCTCCTTGAACGCCGGCCACTCGGGCTGACCCACCGCAATCTCGTTGAGCGCTTCCCCGGTGCCGACTCCCAACATGATCCGGCTCGGATAGAGACAGCCGAGTGTGGCCCACATCTGGGCGACGACCGCCGGGTTGTACCGAAAAGTCGGCGTCATCACCGACGTGCCCAGCATGATCCGCTCGGTGCGCGCAGCGACGTGGGACAGCCAGACGATCGAGTTGGGGGCGTGACCCCCCTTGTGGCGCCATGGCTGGAAGTGGTCGGAGATGGTGGCCGAGTCGAAGCCGTGTGCTTCGGCCGACACGGCAAAGTCGGCGAGCTCGCGCGGGGCGAACTGTTCGGCGGAGGCCTTGTATCCGATCTTGATCATGTCTGCTCCTCCTGGATCATGGGACCAGCCAATCAGCCTTGGCGGCGAGTGCGACTTGGAGTGTCGTCGGAATGGGGGAGAAAGGGTACGCCGGCCCGCCCCGGTGTCGGGACCCGCACAGCCTTCCGTTGCTGGGTTCCCTCATGGAGGGCGAGGGCGATGATCGTCGCCAGCACGAGGACGAAGCCGAGCCACTGGGTCGGTTGGAGGGTGGCGTGCTGGACGAACACACCGATGGCAGCCGCGGTCAGTGGGAAGGCCAGCTCGGCGAGCGTGGCGCGGGAAGCGGCGGTGTTCTTGAGGCCGAAGTAGTAGAGGATGAGCGCCAGCAGTCCCGGGATGAGGGCGAGCAGGAACAACCGCGGCCACGTGCCCATCGGCATCTGCAGGGGAGAGCCGGTGAGGAGAACGATGATCAGCAGGGCCAGCAGTCCGAAGAAGAAGCGCAGGGCGGTGACGTGGTGGAACGTCAGCTCGGTGCTGACGAAACGCCCCAGCACCGTGCCGAGTGCCCAGAGAGCCGCCGCGCCGACACCCAGCAGAGCCGGGGTGAGGCTCGTGACTCCGACCCCGAGCGGATCGGGGAACGCGAGCAACCAGGCTCCGACAAGGGCCGGAACGGCGAAGAAAGCGAACCGGGGGCGCAGCCGCTCGCCCAGGATGAGGGCAGCGAAGGTGAGGGCCAGCAGCGGCTGGAGCTTCTGCAGAACCTGCGGGGTGATCGGGTCGCCCACGCGGAAGGCCAGGGTGAACAGCGTTGTCGCCAAGGCGGACGAGCCACCGCCGATCACGATGGTGGCAATCCTGGTGCGCATCGAACTCCGCGACCAGGCCCGGAGGGCACCGATGAGCACCGGGGATACCAGCAGGACGAGGATGAGGTGTTCCCAGAGCACGATCGTGGGGGAGGCGTGGTCTTTTGCCAGCGGAGTCCGGAGCAGTCCCGAGAAGCCCCACATGGAGGCGGCCAGGGCGATCAGCCAGGTGCGATCAGCTGCGGTCCGGATGGGCGCGGGAGTCGGCACGGGGGCTCCTTCACATAACGGGGGGCGGGCTGGAATGCGGAATGTGTGATCCAGGACCCACGATGGAGATCAGTCTGTCAGCACCGGTGCGCCGTCAGCGAACAGCCGAGAATAACCGTTCGGAATGTCCGAGAGGGCAGGTAGTTTCTGGAGCGTGAACAACATCGGACTCAACCCGTCGCTGATCCGCGCGGCTTCCACCAGCGGTGGATCCAGCATGAGCGACAACGTCTATCAGGCGCTCCTGGCCAACCGCATCATCTTCCTGGGCTCAGAGGTCCGTGACGACAATGCGAACGCCATCTGCGCGCAGATGCTGCTGCTCAACGCGGAGGACCCTGACAAGGACATCTACCTCTACATCAACTCGCCCGGTGGTTCGGTCGATTCCGGCATGGCGATTTTCGACACCATGCAGTGGATCTCCAACGACGTCGCCACCGTTGCCATGGGCCTGGCTGCCTCGATGGGCCAGTTCCTGCTGTCGGCGGGCACCAAGGGCAAGCGCTATGCCCTGCCGCACAGCCGCATCATGATGCACCAGCCGTCCGGCGGTCTCGGCGGCACCGCCTCCGACATCCGGATCCAGGCCGAGCAGTCACTGCACATCAAGCGGGTGATGGCCGAGCTGATCGCGGAGCACACCGGCCAGACGGTGGAGCAGATCAATGCGGATTCCGACCGCGACCGCTGGTTCACAGCGGCGCAGGCCCTGGAATACGGCTTCATCGATCACGTCTACGAGAAGGCGTCGCAGATCACTGACGACGCCCCGAACCAGTGAGCGGAGCAACCATGAATCTGAACAACCTTGCTCGGTTCAACATGGAACAGCGGGAGCAGGTGCTTCCGCCCTCCGGGATCGCTCCCGAGGGTCCCATGTCCAACTACTTCATCCCCCAGTGGGAAGAGCGCACCTCTTATGGCGTGCGCCGCGTCGATCCCTACACCAAGCTGTTCGAGGAGCGCGTGATCTTCCTCGGCACGCCGGTGACCGATGAAATCGCCAATGCCGTGATGGCCCAGCTGCTCGTGTTGCAGTCGATGGATGCCGACCGGAAGATCAGCATCTATATCAACTCCCCGGGCGGCTCGTTCTCGGCGATGACCGCGATCTACGACACGATGCGTTACATCAAGCCGGACATCGAGACCATCTGCCTGGGCATGGCGGCCTCGGCGGCGGCTGTGCTCCTCATGGCGGGGACCAAGGGTCGACGGCTGGCACTGCCGCACTCGACGATCCTCATCCATCAGCCGGCGATGGGCCAGTCGTCCTATGGTCAGTCCTCGGATCTGGAGATCCAGGCCAACGAGATCCTGCGCATCCGTTCGCTGATGGAGCAGATGATCGCGGATGCCACGGGCCAGGACGTGTCGGTGGTCAGCCGGGACGTCGAGCGGGACAAATACCTGACCGCGGAGCAAGCCAAGGAATACGGCATCATCGATGACATCCTCGTGTCATTGAAGAATGCCGACTGACGACAACTGAACAACACTCTGCCCCGCCGACGGACTGACAACATCTGTCGGCCGCCGGCGGGTTAGGGTGTGGTCCGCGTGGTCTTGGACACCACGAGGGCCGGGCTCGAACCCACCCGGGGTGAGAGTCGGAACCTTGAAGATTCGGGAGGCCGGCAATGGCGCGCATCGGTGAGAGCGGTGATCTGCTCAAGTGCAACTTCTGCGGAAAGAGCCAGAAGCAGGTCAAGAAGCTCATTGCTGGCCCTGGGGTCTATATCTGTGACGAGTGCATCGACCTCTGCAACGAAATCATCGAGGAGGAGTTCTCCGAGGGTTCCGACGTCGGCCTGTTGGACGAACTTCCCAAGCCGCGGCAGATCCGCGAGTTTCTCGACACCTATGTCATCGGTCAGGGCAATGCCAAGAAGGCCCTGGCCGTTGCTGTCTACAACCATTACAAGCGTGTCCAGGCCCAAGCAGCCTCGACGCCTCGACGTGCGGCCGAGGACGACGCAGTCGAGCTGGGCAAGTCCAACATTCTGCTGATAGGGCCGACCGGGTGCGGCAAGACCTATCTTGCGCAGACCCTCGCCAAGATGCTGAACGTGCCGTTCGCCATGGCGGATGCGACTGCCCTGACCGAGGCGGGCTATGTGGGTGAGGATGTTGAGAACATCCTGCTCAAGCTCATCCAGGCCGCCGATTTCGACGTGAAGAAGGCCGAGACCGGCATCATCTATATCGACGAGATCGACAAAGTGGCCCGCAAGTCGGAGAACCCGTCGATCACCCGTGATGTGTCGGGTGAGGGAGTCCAGCAGGCGCTCCTCAAGATTCTTGAGGGCACAACGGCGTCCGTGCCGCCGCAAGGTGGACGCAAGCACCCGCATCAGGACTTCATCCAGATCGACACCACGAACGTGCTGTTCATCGTCGGAGGAGCCTTTTCCGGCCTTGAACACATCATCGACAGCCGGGTGGGCAAACGTCCGATCGGGTTCAACAACGACGCCGAGGTGCGCCAGCCCGAGTCGGGTGATCCCTTCGCCGACGTCCGGCCCGAGGATCTTGTGAAGTTCGGACTCATCCCCGAGTTCATCGGGCGACTGCCGATGATCACGTCTGTTGCGCCCTTGGACAAGGAAGCTCTCATGCGGATCCTCGTGGAGCCGCGCAACGCCCTGATCAAGCAGTTCCGCAAGCTGTTCGAGCTGGACGGTGTGGACCTCGAATTCACCGACGACGCGGTCGAGGCCGTTGCCGATCTCGCACTCGCCCGCGGCACGGGAGCCCGCGGTCTGCGTGCCATCCTCGAAGAGGTTCTGCTGAATGTGATGTATGACGTGCCGAGCGAAGAGGACGTCGCCCGTGTCGTCATCTCCAGTGACGTCGTCAACCAATCCGCGCTGCCGATTCTCATCCCCCGCTCCCAGCTGCCCAAGCGCGAGCGGCGCGAGAAGAGCGCCTGAGGCTCAATCGCCGAACGTGCCTGCCAGCGTGGTGAGCAGGCGACGCAGCTCGGGTCCGTCCTCCGGCCCCAGCCGGGCGACCCAGTCCGCTTCGATCTCTGCGAAGGTCTGCTCAACGAACGCTCTGGCGCGTACTCCCTTGTCCGTGGTCTCCAGCAGCCGGGCGCGATGGTCGGTTGGATGCGGACGCACCGTCAGGTAGCCGTTGCGCTGCAAATGGGTGATCTGCTGACTCACGGCCTGTTTGCTGACACCGCACACCCCGACGATCTTGGATGCCTGGTGTGGGCCTTCGTCCAGGTGGCGCAGGACGTTGGAGGCGTGCGCCAAGGAAAGTGTGCCGAACTCGGAATCCTTCAGGCGCCGCGCGAAGGATGCCTCGAACTCGTCCTTCACCCTGGCAATGAGGCTGACCAGGGGCCACACCGTTGTCTCCGCCACGCGTTTAGGCTAGCCGAGTGTTCCGCACAGTAGTCAATCGATTGACCGAGGCTGAGCCGCTTGCGAGGATTTCATCATTCACTTGACGATTGAAGTGTGACTTACTGATAGGGAACTCGATGAACGTCCTCATTCTTCTTGGCAGCCTCCGCGCCGACTCCTTCAACGCACTGCTGGCCCGCGAGCTGGTCGAGATGATGCCGGAGGGCATGACCGCCTCGATCTACGACGGGCTGGGAGAGCTCCCGCACTACAACGAAGAGCTCGACGGCGAGGTCGTCCCCGCTCCGGTCGCCGCCTTCCGTGGTGCCGCGGACCGCGCGGACGCTGTCGTTGTGGTGACTCCGGAATACAACGGTGCCGTCAGCTCCGTGATCAAGAACGCCCTGGACTGGGGCTCGCGGCCCTACGGCGTGGGTGCGCTCAAGGGCAAGCCGGCCGTGGTGTTCTCCGCGACGGGCTCGCCGCGTGGTGGCGAGTGGGCGCGTGAGAACGCCGCCCGCATTCTCACCGTGGCCGGGGCCGAGGTGGCCGAGGACACCGTCGGCATCCCGAGCGCGTACGAAGTCTTCACCGACGGCAAGCTCACCGATTCGCACCTGCGCAATCGTGTCGCCGAGGGCCTCGCGCAGCTCAACGTGTCGCTGAACGCCTGATCTTCGCTTCTTTCGCGCCCGTCCCCGACCTGGGGGCGGGCGCGTTGGTTGTCTAGCATCGAAGGATGCGAATGCGTCTGGCGGTTGCGGTCGTTGCGCTGCTGACGGCGTGTACGCCGGCACCGGCGCCGGTCACGCCGACCAGCGCGCCCGAATCGACCCCCTCTCCCACCCCCGAGCCGGTGGTCACCCGGATCACGATCGTCGGGGACATCATGCTCGGCCGACGCGTCGGCAGCGCGTACGCCGATGACCCCACCGCACCCTTCCGCCCCTTCGCGGACCGGCTGGCCACCGCGGACCTCACGATCGGCAATCTCGAATCGACGCTGAGCGACAACGGCCGGCCGACCCAGGGGGGCGATTCGTTCTTCGCCGATCCACGCATGTTGGAGGGCCTCCATCTCGCTGGATTCGACGGGGTCAGCCTCGCCAACAACCACCTCGGTGATTATGGGCGGCAGGCCCAACTGGAGACGTTCGAGCAACTGGAGAAGGCGGGCATCGCCCATTTCGGAGCCGGCCACAACCTGGCTGAGGCCCGAGAGCCCTGGATCGTGGACCACGAGGGGGTCCGAATCGCCTTCCTCGGCACCGAATCGATCGGTGAGACACCGGCTGCGACCGACACGTCCCCCGGCACGAACAGGCTGAACATGCCACCCCGCACGGGACCGCTCGACACCGCTGCGCTCGACCGCATCGCCGGCGACATCACCGCGGCGAAGGCCGAGGCCGACACGGTGATCGTGGTGCCGCACTGGGGGACGCAGTACACGCATCAACCCGAGCCCGTGCAGCGCGAGGTCGCGGCCCGGTTCGCCGAGGCCGGCGCGGATCTCGTCATCGGTGGCCATCCCCATTGGGTCCAGGGCTGGGAACGCGTCGGCGACACGACGATCGTGCATTCACTGGGAAATTTCGTGTTCGACATGCAGTTCTCCCGGCAGGTGCAGGAGGGCGTGTTCGTCGAGATCGAGCTGACGGATGGGGAGGTCACCGCGATCGAGCCGGTGCCGTACGTCATCCGCAACCACGTCCCCCAACCCGCCCCGGCCGAGGACGCCGCGAGAATCCTCGACGATGTGCGGAGCACCAGTGCGGCGCCCTATCGCTGAGGGCTAATCCTGCACCGTCCGCAGCCACGCCCAGACCACCGTGCCGGCGCGCTCGAGCTGGGCCTGGTCGATGACGGCGGGCACGTCGCCGGGGGAGTGGTATCCCTCGAACGGCACCGACCCCACCCGCCCCGCCGGGATCCCCGCCTTCTCGAACGACCAGTGGTCGCTGGTCGTGTTCGTCTCCAGGCGAGTGGGCACGTCCGGCGGGGCGGCGTCCGCGAGCGCGCGGGCGATCCGGTCGGTGCCGCGGCCACCGTGGGCGATCGGCAGCGCGGGCGCGCGTACGCCGACCCGGTCCAGGGAGACCATCGCTCGCACTGCCTGCTGCTCGTTCTCGTCCAACTGCGCCACGTAGTGCCGTGACCCGTAATGGTGCCGCTCATCACCCTGGCCACGCGGCTCCTCCGCGCCGAACACGATGAACCGGACGGGGAGTTCGGGCGGTTGCTCAGCGGCCATCCGCGCGAGCTCCAGCAGCACCGCCACGCCGGACGCGTTGTCCTCCGCGCCCGGTGACTGGGGAACCGTGTCGAGGTGCGCCCCGATCACCACGTGGGGTTGAGCAGGGTCAAAGCCGGGTGGGTCGGCGATGACGTTGTGGGTGGTACCCGCGGGGACCCGGATGCCCCACGACGTTCCGGCGGGAACGTCGAACTCCTGCCGGGTCACGGAGAAGTCGAGACGGTCGAGCTCGTCGGCGCTCCAGGCGGCCGCTTCCTCGTACGCCGCAGAGGTCGCCTCCCGGGGACCGATGGACGCGAGCTGCTCGACTGTATGCATCGCCGCCGAGCGACTGAAGGGCCGGGCGGTGGCTGCCGGTGGTGACGGCGCAGGGGACATGTCCGGTGTCGACACCTCATCGCCGGTTGGGGTGGCGAGCTCCGGTGCCACGGAGGGCGGTCGGGCAGGCTCCGCTGGTGGAGTGCAGGCAGCAAGCGCTGTCCCGGTGAGGATCAGTCCGGCTGCGACGAGGGAAAACCGGCGAGGCACGCGCATGTGTTCAACGCTAGGTCGCAGGCCCACGTGAGCAAATAGCGATCTGGCGTCGTTACAGCAGGAGCTCCGACTGCAGCATCTCGGCCAGGTCGGTGCGGTTGAGATCGCGGGCGGCGAGAGCTTGGCCGAGGACGACGCACCCCACGATGGCCGCGGCGAATCCGACCAGTGCGGCCCAGGGTACCGCGGGCCAGAACTCGGTGAGGGAGAGTTCGCTGGCATCGACGGCGAAGAGCACGAAGGCACCGGTCACCGGAACAGCGATCAGCAGGGGCCGTCCCGCGAGGACGAGTGCTTCGACGGCCAGGAGGCGACGCCGACCGCTCGGGCCGACCCCGACTGACAGATAGCGGGCGAATTCGCGACGTCGCTGCTTCGCCTGGCCCCAGGTCTGCGCCAGGACATTCGCGATTCCCACGAGCGCCAGCAGCGCGCACAGGGCGCCCACCACCAGCATGTAACCGCGTCGGATCTCCGCATCCGAGATTTCGTCGCGTACCCGGTTCTCCACAATTGCCGATCCGCCATAGAGATCGGAAACCGCGGCCTCGACCGAGTCGAGAGCCCCGTCCTCGGTGAGGATCCGCACGAAAGTGGATGGTTCGCCCAGCGCGGGCTGCTCGGCCAACTCCTGCCACAACCCGGTGGGGACGACGACGAGCAGACCGAAGTCGTCGGCGCTTTCCCGAAGATTCGGCGGGGTGGAGCTGAGGGCGGTGACGGGGATGCGGGTGCGGGTGGGCGTACCGTCCGGTGTCGCGAGGGTGAGGACGTGGGGCCCGTCGCTGAGGTAGGGGACCCAGGTGCGGTCGCGGAAGCTGCTGTGCCCCCGGTCCCAGATCCTGTTCACCACGATGGCGCTCGCCTCACTCGTCTGCGGCACGTCCCCGTGCCGTTGGGCGTACTTGACGAATGACGCCTCATCGAGCACGAGGAGAGTGACCGGCGCGACCCACCCGCTGGGGGTGTACGCCGCGCTCCGGCCCGCGATCGCACCCAGTCCACCCAGCCGCTCCACGTCGTCACTCAGCGAACTCTCGGGCAGCACGACGTCGGCGTCTGCCCGCTGGTAGGCGACGACGTCCCGCACACCGGGCAGCGCGGAGACCTCCTCAACACGTGCGGGATCGGACAGGTCGACGGTGACCTGCAGGTCCCAGGCCTCGCGGTACCGGTCGAAGTAGGAGTGCTGGGTGCTGATGGCGGAGAGCGTCCAGAAACTCGCGAACAGCGAGAACGCCAGGAAGGAGAGCGTGAGAGAGACGGTTGAGGTCCGCAGCGCCGCCCGGCGCGAACGAAGGGACGCGCTGGCGAGTTCGCCCTCGATGCCGAAGATTCGCCCGAGCAGGCTGTGCTTCGCAGGACGCGGGACACGAGTGGGATCGGAGCCGCGCAGTGACTGCAACAACGGGCGCCGGCTGAGCCGGCGGGCGGGCAGCCAGGCCGCGGTGAGCACCGTTGCCAGCGTCACGGCCATGCTGATGGCCCACACGGCCGGGTGGTCGTGGAAGCGCGCCACCTCCCCGCCTGTCGCGGCCGTGATGGTGCCGGCGAACCGCACGAACGCCGCGCTGGCCCCCACGCCTGCCGCCGTCCCGACCAGGACCGGAAGCAGGCACAGGACCATCGCCTCCAGGAGCAACACCCGGCGTACCTGTCGAGGCGTCGCGCCGATGCTCGCCAGCATGCCGAACTGTCTCGTCCGCGCACCCGACGAAACCGCGAACGCATGCGTGATGACGAATACCATCGCAACGGCAACCAGACCGAGGACCCCGACGAAGAAGCGGGCCAGGAGGGGCGGTGTCCGGTCGTCGGGGTCGAAGACGAAGTGCTGGGCGAGGAGGCGGGTGTGGTACGCCAGCCCGACCGCAGGGACGCCGAGGTCTTCGGCGATCCGTGGCAGTTCGTCGAAGGTGACGCCGGGGTCGGTGAAGGTCAGCTCGACGGTACGCGTGCCCTCCGGGCCGGGCGGGCCGGCGTGCACGTCCGCTACCGTCGAGCGCGCGCGGAGGGCCCGCACGTCCGCGTCGGTGACGATGCCGGTGAGCCGCCCGTGCCAGTTGCCCTCGTCCCGGATGATCCGGGCGGTGGTGTCGATCCACAGGTTCGCGAAAAGGCTGCACACGAACGCGAGGATCGTCGCTGCGACGAAGGCGCCGACCATGACCGTCACGTTGGCGGCGCGGTTGCGCCGCACCCCCGCCAGCACGAACTCCCGATACATGACCGGCTACCGGTGCTCCGCCACGAGGCGACCGTCGACCATCGTGAGCACCCGCTGGGCACGCGCCGCGACCTCGTCATCGTGCGTGACCAGCAGGATGGTCTGACCCCAGTCCCGGTGCGCGGTCTCCAGCAGATCCAGCACATCCGCGGTCGACGACCGGTCCAGGTTGCCCGTCGGTTCGTCGGCCAGGAGGAGAGCGGGCTGGTACAGCACTGACCGTGCGATCGCCACCCGCTGTTGCTGCCCACCCGAGAGCTCGCTCGGCAGCGCCTCCATGCGGTCACCAATGCCCAGCGCAGCAACGAGCCGGTCGAGCTCACCGGGGTCGGGGCGCTTCCCGGCCAGACGAACCGGCAGAACGATGTTCTGGCGGACCGTCAGCGTGGGGATGAGGTTGTTGAACTGATAGACGAGCCCGACGGTGGTGCGGCGGAAGACCGCCGCCCGGGTCGGATCCATCGTCCTGAGGTCGACGCCGGCGACCTCGACGTGCCCCTCATCCGCGCGCTCGATCGCGCCCAGGATGTGCAGCAACGTCGACTTCCCCGACCCGGACGAACCGACGAGGGCGACGAATTCGCCGCGATCGATCGTCATGTCCAGCCCACGCAGCGCGGCAACGCTCGCCGGGCCGCGGCCATAGGTCTTGCCCAGCCCCGCGCACTCGACTATGGCCATCGGACATCCTGCTCCCGGTGAGGGGACTCGACCCCCGCCCCTGAACTCATGCGCTGGGCGCCACGAGCTCCACGTCCACGGACAGCGGTCCATTCTCTGCGGCCCACTCGACGTCACCGACGAGCCGGCCGACGGCGCGCAGATCGGACTCGATGGACTGCAAGCGGGTCAACGAAATCTTGTCCCCGCGGAACACCGCGCGGCTCGCTTCGGTCTTCATGGAGACCTTCGCGTTGGACTTTGCCCCCCGGATCGCGATGAGCGCGTCCGCGAGGTCGGCCAGCAATGCGACCTCGCCGGCATCGGTGATCTCGTCCGCGGTCGGCCAGGCCTGGTGATGCACCGAGCCCTCGCGCCACCACGACCACACTTCCTCGGTCACGAACGGCAGGAACGGCGCGAACAACCGCAACTGGATCTCCAGGGCCCGCGCGAGTGCCGCCCGAGCGGAGGCAGCAGCCTCGTCGCCACCGGCCCCATAGGCGCGCTCCTTGACCAGCTCCAGATAGTCGTCGCAGAACGACCAGAAGAACGTTTCGGTCGCCTCCAGCGCGGCCGAATAGTCGAACGACTCGAACGCCCGGGTCGCCGCGACGATGACCTCCCGCAGCCCGGCGAGCATCGCTCGGTCGGCGGGGTTGGTCACCGCGCCACCGAGCGCATCCCCGGACATGCCGAGCACGAACTTCGAGGCGTTCAGGACCTTGGTCGCCAGGCGGCGCCCGACCTTCATCTGGGTCTCGTCGAACGGCGAGTCGGTGCCGGGACGCGCCATCGCAGCGCGCCAGCGCACCGCATCGGCCCCGAACCGATCGAGGATGTCCGTCGGGACGACGACATTGCCCTTGGACTTCGACATCTTCTTGCGGTCCGGGTCGACGACGAATCCCGAGATCGTGGCGCGCTGCCACGGGATGGTGTCGAACTCGAAGTGCGACCGCACCACGCGGGAGAACAGCCAGGTGCGGATGATGTCGTGCGCCTGGGGGGCCACATCCATCGGGAACGTGAGCGCGAACAGTTCCGGATCCCGCTCCCACCCGCAGGCAATCTGGGGGGTCAGCGACGACGTCGCCCACGTGTCCATGACGTCGGGATCCCCGGTGAAACCACCCGGCTGATCGCGCTGGGACTCGGCGTACCCCTCCGGAACGTCCGACGACGGATCCACCGGCAGCGCATCCTCGCCGGGCAGGATGGGGGAGTCATAGTCGGGCTCGCCGTCGGTGCCCACTGCGTACCACACCGGGAACGGCACCCCGAAGAACCGCTGCCGCGAGATCAACCAGTCACCGTTGAGGCCACCGACCCAGTTGTCATAGCGGTGGCGCATGTGCTCCGGCACCCACTCGATCTCATGGCCCCGGTGCAACAGGTCCTGCTTGAGGGCCTCGTCGCGGCCGCCATTGCGGATGTACCACTGACGGGTCGACACGATCTCGAGCGGTTTGTCGCCCTTCTCGAAGAAATTCACCTTGCGCTGCGTCGGCGTCGGCTCGCCGTGGAGGTCACCGGAGTCGCGGAGGAGCTCCACCATCGCCGCGCGGGCGGAGAAGGTCGTCTTGCCGGCCAGCTCCGCGTACGCCGCCGACTCGCCCAACCACTCCGGAGTCTCCCGGTGCAGCCGGCCATCGCGGCCCACGACCGTGCGGGTCGGCAGCTGCAGCTCCCGCCACCACTGGATATCGGTCTGGTCGCCGAAGGTGCAGCACATCGCGATGCCCGCGCCCTTGTCCATCTCGGCGGCCGGATGCGCCAGCACGGGCAGCTCGACACCGAACACCGGGGAGGTCACCGTGCGCCCGAACAGCGGCTGATAGCGCTCGTCGTCCGGATGGGCGATCAGGGCACAGCACGCCGCGAGCAGCTCCGGCCGGGTGGTCTCGATGAAGACCTTGCGGCCCTCGACCGGCGAGTCCTCCGGCAGCGTCACGTCCTCGGTGAGATGGAAGCTCAGGCGGTGATAGGCGCCGGGATAGTCCCGGGCCTCCAGCTCGGCCTGCGCGACCGCCGTCTGGAACGTGACATCCCACATCGTGGGGGCCTCGGAGAGATAGGCCTCGCCGCGCTGATAGTTCCGCAGGAACGCGAGCTGGGATGTCCGCAGCGTCTCGTCCGAGATCGTGGCATAGAGCTGATCCCAGTCCACCGACAGCCCGACCCTGCGCCACAGGTCCTCGAACGCCTGCTCGTCGACCTCGGTCAACTCATGACACAGATCGATGAAGTTGCGCCGGCTGATGGACACCTGCCGTTTGGGATCCGGCTTGGCCGGCGGGGTGAAGTCGGGGTCATAGGGCACGTGCGGATCGCAGCGGACACCGTAGTAGTTCTGCACCCGGCGCTCGGTCGGCAGACCGTTGTCGTCCCATCCCATCGGATAGAAGACCCGCTTGCCGGTCATCCGCTGATAGCGGGCGATGAGATCGGTGTGGGTATAGGAGAAGACATGCCCCACGTGGAGCGACCCGGACACTGTCGGCGGGGGAGTGTCGATGGAGAACACCTGTGCCCGCGCCGCCGAGCGGCTGGCGGGATCGTCGAGGTCCACCTCGGGCCGGACGAAGGCATAGGTCTTGTTCTCGGCCCATACTGCCGCCCATTTCTCCTCCAAACCCTCGAGCGCGGGCTTGTCGGGGACACGGGCGGCAGGCTGGGAATGATCAGTCATGCCGTGAATCTTAGAGGGCCACTCCCACAGCGGCCTCCGCTTATCGCTCGGCGGTCAGCTCATTTCCTGGATCACGGTCCGCAGCGACTCCGGGCCCCCGCTCAGCCTGTCCCGATCCAGCTCCTCGCCGTTGACGCGCACGGTGGGCGTGCCGGTCACCCCGGAGCGGCTGGCCTCGGTGTTGACGTGCTTCACGAAGTCATCGAACTGCTTGTCGGCGAAGCAGGAGTTGAACGTGTCGAGCTCGGCACCCGTGATCCCGGCCTGGTTGGGCAGCGTCCCGGTCAGCACATCATCGGAGAGGCCTGCGCCCTGGATCAGCTGCTGGTTGAAGACCGCGGTGTTGTACGCCGCAAAGTGTCCGGTCAGATCCGCACAGGCAGCCGCGTTCGCGGCGCGGGTCGAGTCGCCGTTGGGTCGCTGGTCCAGGAACGTCATCGTCCGGGCGACCAACTCGATCTCACCGGCCTCGGCCATCTGGCCCAAGGTCGGGCCGAATGCGGCTTCGAACTGGGCGCACGCCGGGCACTGATAGTCGCTGAACACCTCGACCCTGGGCGCGCCCTCGGCCGCCTTGCCCGGGTTCAGGACCACGCCGTCGCGTTCGGCCGTGGCGTTGGGCGGAGTGCTGGTCGACTGCCGTGCCTCCTGCTCGCTGCTGAAGCGGTTGAACAACAGCACTCCGGCGGCGACCAGCGCGACAACGACGACGCCGACCACCGCAAAGATGGCGATTCGCTTGTTCTTCGCCTGCCTGGCCTGCTCGATCTGGGCTGCGCGCAGCTGTGCGCGGCGGCTGTCGGACTTGGCGGGTGACGGCTTGCTCATCGAGTGTCTTCCTCTGGATCGGCGTAACGGATTGGAATGGAATTGTGGTCAGTCGGGATCGAGGGCGGGTGATCCGAAGAGTTTTTCGTCGAGGCTGAAGGGCGTACGCGGGCGCCACACCAGCCACGCGGCCAGCACCAGCAGGCCGATGTCTCGGGCGATGTCCCAGGGATATCTCGCCTGCGCCTCGGCGAGCGAGATCTCCCCGCCGCCACCGAAACAACCGCAGTCGATGGCCAGGCCGCGGGCCCATGCCTGGGCGATCCCGGCAATGAAAACAATCATGATGAGCCCTGTCAGCACCGCGGCAGGTCTCGTGAACAGCCCGAGCAGGAGCAGCAGACCGAGGATCAGCTCAACGATCGGCAGCAGATAGCCCACAACGACGGCCAGCTCATAGGGCAGGATCTGGTAGCCGCGCACGGCCACGACCGAGGCCTCAAGATTGACCAGCTTCGGGACACTGGCGGCGAACCACACACCGGCGAGCACGAGCCGGGCGACGAGCCCCACCCATCCTGTCGCCGAAAATCTTTGCGTGAACGAGCGTTCGCCGGTCCTCGTGGCCGTTGTGGTCATGCCCAACAGCATAGGATGCCCCGTGACATGGCAACCCAACATGAAACGCTCCTGGCCGAGCTGACGTCTCGCTGGCCCGAGCATCGCATCGCCCCCAGCCTCGACCGAATCCGCGCCGTCACGGAGCTTCTGGGTGACCCCCAGCGCTCCTGCCCGGTCATCCAGATCACCGGGACCAACGGAAAAGGCTCCACCGCGATCATGATCGAATCGCTGCTGCGTGCCGCCGGGTTGCGGACGGGTCGCTATTCGTCCCCCCATCTCGTCGACGTCACCGAACGGATCGCCATCGACGGTCAGCCGATCAGCCGGGAGCGGTTCGCGGAGGTCTGGGCCGACATCAAGCCCTATGTCGGGATCGTGGACGAACAGCGTCTCGACGATGCGCCGATGACGTTCTTCGAGGTGCTCACGGCGATGGCCTATGCCGCGTTCGCCGACGCGCCCGTCGACGTCATGATCATTGAGGTCGGCCTGGGCGGTGCGTGGGACGCCACCAACATCGCCGACGCACAGGTCGCTGTCGTGATGCCGATCGACCTCGACCACACCCACATCCTCGGCGACTCCCTCACCGACATTGCGCGGGAGAAGGCAGGCATCATCAAACCCGGGACCCACGCGATCCTCGCCGGTCAGCCGATCGAGGCCGCGAAAGTCCTGCTTCAGCACTGCGCCGATGTCGGTGCCCTCGTGCAACGCGAGGGTGTCGATTTCGGGCTCCTGGACCGTCGGCTGGCCGTGGGTGGTCAGCTGATCCGCCTCAACGGTTCGGAGGGCCCCGTCGAGGACGTCCATCTGCCCCTGCACGGCGTCCACATGGCGCGCAACGCGGGCGTCGCGCTCGCTGCTGTCGAGGCGTTCCTCGGCATGAAGGCCCTCCCGGGCGATCTGGTGCGTGAGGGTTTTTCGGAGGTACGCGCTCCCGGCCGTCTCGAAGCGATCCGCCAGTCCCCGCCCATCGTGCTGGACGGCGCCCACAACGCGCACGCCGCGGAGGCGTCGGCGACGGCGGCGGTGGAGGCGTACTCCTTCGACCCGCTCATCGGCGTCTTCGCCGTCATGGCCGACAAGGATGCGGAGGCGATCCTGCGCGTGTGGGAGCCGGTCATGAACGAGATCGTCTGCACTCGGGTCGCGTCGACCGAGCGGGGGCTGGGCGTGGACGCCCTGGTCGAGGTGGCGGAGGAGGTGTTCGGTCCGGGTCGGGTACGCCGGGCGGACACCATCGCCGATGCCCTCGAGCTCGCGACGGCCATGGTGGACCTCGACGCCGGTCAGCCGGGCATCATCGTCACCGGCTCGGTGATCGCCGCCGGTGAGGCGCGTGGTCTGCTCGCGACCGGCGGTCTGGTTCGCGATGCCGATGAGATCGACTGGGCGGCCGACGACCACGGCGGCACACTGGACGAGCTGACCGGCGGCAACGGCCACAGGATCGCGATGGGGGATGACGATTGATGCTGAAGCCCGGCAACCCGATGGGCAAGGTCATGATGGCCACACTCATCTTCGAGGCGATCACCATCGGCCTCTCCGTCCCGGTGATGATCATGGTCTCCGACGTCCCTGCAGGACTGGCTTCGGCGGCCGGAGCGGGTGCCGCCCTGCTGGCGATGGTGGCCGCGGGAAACATGCGCAAGCCCCGGGTCGGCTATCCGCTCGGCTGGCTCACCCAGGTCGCGGCCCTGGCCCTGTCGTTCCTCACGATCGGCATGCTGATCATGGGCGTGATGTTCGCGATGCTGTGGGTCGTGTGTTTTGTGCTCGGCAAGCGATTGGAAGCCCAGCGCGGGATGACGTGATCCCGCTATGGTGCGGCTCATGACAGAGCGCACCCTGGTCCTGATCAAGCCCGACGCCGTGCGGCGGGGGCTCGCAGGTGAGATTCTTTCCCGTTATGAGCGCAAGGGTTTGCGCATCGTCGCACTCGAGCAGCGCGAGGCCCGGGCCGACGTGCTCGACAAGCATTATGCGGAGCACGTTGAGAAGCCCTGGTATCACGAGCTGCGCGACTTCATGCAGTCCGGCCCGCTCCTTGCTTTCGTCCTCGAGGGTGACTCCGCCGTGACCGTCGTCCGCGCGCTCAACGGCGCAACCGACGGCCGCAAGGCCGAGCCGGGCACCATCCGCGGTGACTATTCGATCTCCAACCAGGAGAACCTCGTCCACGGCTCGGACTCGACCGAGTCCGCCGCGCGCGAGATCGAGATCTGGTTCCCGGGCGCCTGAGCCCCGGTCCGGTGGTTGGCCGGGGGCACAGTCCCTGCGTACCCTTGATGCGCTATGACTGACACCCGCATCACCGCAGCGTCCGCGCCCTCGCCCGACTCGATCTTCGAGCGCGTCGAGCCACTGCTGTCGAGCGTGAGCAAGCCGATCCAATATGTCGGCGGCGAGCACAACAGCGTCGTCAAGGAATGGGACTCGGCGCGCGTGCGCTGGTGTCTGATGTATCCCGACGCCTATGAGATCGGCCAGCCCAACCAGGGCGTCGCGATCCTCTATGAGGTGCTCAACGAGCGGGACTGGATCCTGGCCGAGCGGACCTACTCGGTGTGGCCGGACATGGAGGCCAAGCTCCGCGAGGACGGGCTGTCGCAGTTCACGCTCGATTCCCACCGGCCGGTGGGGGCGTTCGACGTGCTGGGCGTGTCCTTCTCGACCGAGCTGGGCTATACCAACCTGTTGACCGTGCTCGACCTGGCCGGCATGCCGCTGCACGCAGTCGATCGCCGGGAATTCGATCCGATCGTCATCGCGGGCGGTCATGCGGCGTTCAACCCCGAACCCATCGCGGATTTCATCGACTGTGCCGTGCTCGGCGACGGCGAGGAGATCTCGCTGAAGATCTCCGAGGTCATCGACGAGTGGAAGGCCGAGGGGCGCCCCGGCGGGCGCGATGAGCTCCTGCTCCGCCTCGCCGAGACCGGCGGGGTCTACGTGCCGAAATTCTATGACGTGGAGTATCTGCCGGACGGTCGCATCATGCGCGTCGCCCCCAACCGGGACCGGGTGCCGTTCCGGGTCGCGAAGCACACGTTAATGGACCTCAACGAGTGGCCGTATCCGAAGAAGCCGTTGGTCCCGTTGGCCGAGACCGTTCACGAACGCTATTCGGTGGAGATTTTTCGGGGATGTACGCGGGGCTGCCGCTTCTGCCAGGCCGGGATGATCACGCGCCCGGTGCGCGAACGCAACATCGAGACGATCGGTGCGATGGTCGAGGAGGGGCTGAAGGCGACCGGTCTCGAGGAGGTCGGCCTGCTGTCGCTGTCGAGCGCCGATCACACCGAGATCGCCGATGTCGCGACCCAGCTTGCCGACCGCTATGAGGGTTCGAACGTCTCGCTGTCGCTCCCGTCCACCCGGGTGGACGCATTCAACATCACCCTCGCCAACGAGCTGTCCCGCAACGGCCGGCGCTCGGGGCTCACGTTCGCGCCCGAGGGCGGATCCGAGCGCATGCGCAAGGTCATCAACAAGACGGTCGACGAAGAGGACCTGATCCGGACGGTGGCGACGGCGTACGCGAACGGCTGGCGGCAGGTGAAGCTCTATTTCATGTGCGGGCTGCCGACCGAGACCGACGAGGACGTGCTGGCGATCGCCGACCTCGCACGCCGGGTCATCGAGACCGGCCGCAAGGAGGCCGGGACCAAGGACATCCGCTGCACGGTCTCCATCGGGGGATTCGTGCCGAAGCCCCACACGCCATTCCAGTGGGCGGCCCAGTTGGACGTGGAAACCACCGACGCCCGACTGCAGAAGCTGCGGGAGCTCATTCGCTCGGATCGGCAGTACGGTCGGGCGATCGGCTTCCGTTATCACGACGGCAAGCCGGGCATCATCGAAGGGCTCCTGTCCCGCGGCGACCGCCGCGTCGGGCGCGTCATCGAGGCCGTCTGGCGTGACGGTGGGCGCTTCGACGGCTGGTCCGAGCACTTCTCCTATGAGCGCTGGACGGACATGGCGGCTCAGGAACTGCAGGTGCTGGGCGTCGATCTCGACTGGTTCACCACCCGTGAGCGCGACTATGACGAGGTCCTGCCCTGGGACCACCTGGACTCCGGGCTCGACCGCGACTGGCTCTGGGAGGACTGGCAGGAGGCCCTCGATGAGGTCGAGGTCGACGACTGCCGCTGGACGCCGTGCTTCGACTGCGGGGTCTGCCCACAGCTCGACACGGAGATCCAGATCGGTCCCACGGGTCAGGTGCTGCTGCCGCTGCCGACCGTTCGACCGAGCGTGCTGGCCGACTGAGCCTCGCCGCCGCAACGCACTCCGCCCCCAGCCGGTGCCGATGGCTGCACCACCGGCGGGGCTGAGGGCGGACTGACTGGGGATCCGGTCAATCAGGCCTGTGCGGCGATCTCGTCCGGGCCCGCGTTGGCGAAGTGATCGGTGATCGGATCACCGTTCGGTTCATAGACCCGTCCGTCGGTCGGGCGTGCGGAGCGCTGCGCCACTTCCAACACGGCGCGCACCTTCGGATAGCGCGGCTGCCACATGAGCTCGTGGATGTCCTGGATGGGATTCTCCAACGTCGCCCGGGCCACACCGTCCTCCTCCGCCGCCTCGGCGACCTTGAGAGCCACCGCGGCCGACACCGCACGGAGCTGCTGGAGTCCAGGGAGGACCGCCGAGCCACGTCGTGTCGCGTTGCTCATCTCGGCGACCGCGATCGCTGCCGCCGCGATCATGTTGTCGGTCACCTTGGACGCGCGGATCGCGACCGTGCCCAGGCCGATGCCGGGGAACACGAGCGCGTTGTTGGCCTGCGCAATGTGGTAGTCGATGCCCGCATAGTGCACAGGATCGAACGGCGACCCCGTCGCCATCAGCGCCCGGCCCTGGGTCCACTTGATGACATCGGAGGCGATGGCCTCCGACTTGGACGTCGGGTTCGACAGCGGCATGATGATCGGTCGCTCGCACGTTGCCGCCATGTGGGTGACGATCTCCTCGGTGAACGCGGCCGGCTGGGCCGAGGTGCCGATGAGGATGGTCGGGTTGACGTTCTTCACCACGTCAACCAGGTCATAGCGGTCGGGGACCTTGAGATCCCAGTCCTTCAGCTCGGACGAGTCCCGCGCATAGCGTTCCTGGAAGGGCCGCATCTTGGTCCCGGTCCGCAGCAGCCCGCGGCTGCCCAGGCCCCAGAACTTCTTGCTGGCCTCCTCCGGGTCGGTGCCTTCCCGGACCATGATGTCGCACAGGAGATCGGTGATGCCGATGCCCGCGGTGCCGGCGCCATGGACGACGATCCGCTGGTCACTGAGCCGTTCACCCTTGGCCTTCACCGCCGAGAGTGCGGCGGCGACCACGACGGCGGCCGTGCCCTGGATGTCGTCGTTGAAGGTGCAGTAATCGTCGCGATAGGTCTCCAGGACCCGGTGGGCGTTGTTGGCGCCGAAGTCCTCGAAGTGCAGCAGCGCATTCGGGAAGGTCTGGTGGACGGCCTTGACGAAGGTGTCGATGAACTCGTCGTATTGCTTGCCCCGGACCCGAGCCTTGCGCACGCCCAGATAGTTGGGGTCATTGAGCAATTCGAGATTGTCGGTGCCCACATCGAGCACGATCGGCAACCCGCGCAGGGGATGAATGCCCGCGGCGGTCGTATAAACCGCGAGCTTGCCGATCGAAATGCGGATGCCTCCGACGCCCTGGTCACCGATGCCCAGAATGCCTTCCGAGTCGGTGGCCACGATGACATCAACGTCCCCCGAGTTGGAGCCATAGGACTCCAGGGCGAACGTGATCGCCTCCGGCTCATCGATGGACAGATAGATGCCGCGCGCGCGGTCGAACGTGCTGGAGAACTTCTGGATCGCCTCGCCCACCGTGGGCGTGTAGATGATCGGCAGCATCTCGTCGAGATGCTCGGTCACCAGGCGATAGAAGAGGATCTCGTTGAGGTCCTGCAGCGAGTTCAAATAGACGTACTTCGCGAGGTTGTCGGGCCGCGCCTTGAACTGGGTGTATACACGCTTCAGCTGTTCCGACATGGTGTTCACCGCGGGCGGCAGCAGGCCGGTCAGGCCGAGGGCGCGCCGCTCCTCGGCGGTATAACCGGGACCGAAATTGAGCATCGGCCGAGCAAGCACCTGGCGACCGCGCACCGCGATCTCGGCCGTCTCGACGCCGTTGGTCGTATGGAACTGGAACTGACGAGGCATGCGGAAACACTAATGCGCGAATCCGACAATGCCGAGATTGCCCACGCGGCGAGCAGGCACACCAAGGCGCTGCGGGGCACTAAGCTGTCGCGCCATGAACAGGCGCAGGCAGCCCGAACAGCAGGCCCCACCGGTGCAGCGACTGCGGATCCGATATGCCAAGCGCGGCCGCGCCCGGTTCACATCGCACCGAGATTTCGCGCGGGCCTTCGAACGGGCGCTGCGACGGGCGGATATCCCGATGGCCTATTCCTCGGGCTTCAACCAGCACCCGCGCATCTCCTTCGCCAATGCCGCCCCGACGGGTGCGGCGACCGAATCGGAATACCTCGAGATCGGGCTTGCCGCGGTGTGTGATCCGGCCAAGGTGCTGACGGCGCTCGATGCCGCGTTGCCACCCGGGATCGATGTGCTCACAGTGGTTGAGGGCGGTGGGGGTGGCCTGACCGACCGGCTCACGGGATCGCGGTGGCAGATCCGGTGGCCGGGTTTCGATGCCGGGGTTGCCGAGTCCGCCGTCGCCGCGTTCCTGGCGGCCGATGAGGTGGTGGTCGAGCGGATGACGAAACGAGGCGTACGCCAGTTCAATGCCCGTGCTGCTGTCGTCGAGCTCACCGTGGAGCCCGAGGGGATCGAGTTGGTGTCGCGCCATCTCACTCCGCTGGTGCGGCCCGATGATGTGCTTCAGGCATTGGCGATCGTGCACCCGGAATTGAACGTTCCAGCCGGAGTCCTGCTCACGCGGCTGGAGCAGGGCGAGCTCACGGAGACCGGGATCGGCGACCCGCTGGAGGCCTGACCCGGTGCGGCGGCCTGTCCCCGCTCCGGTTTTGGCGGGGAATGTGGGATAATCGTCGAAGGTCTGGAGCGCCGCCGGCGCTCCGCCGCCTCCGGAGCAGTGGTGCCGTGGCGATGTGACAGGTCGCTGCGGGAGTCTGATCCGCGACGCCATGCGACCGCGGACGACGCGCCCGCCGGGGTGGAGGACCAACAGCTTTGCTGGGTCGCCCCGAGGTGTGCTCGATGCCCTCGCACGAGATTCCAGCGCACGTGACCGGTGCAATTGCGCCGGGTGAAGGAGAGCGCATGCTCGACGAGCCGAACGCTTCTGAAGATTCCGCGTCCGATCTGCCCACACCACCACGCCGCCGGCGCAGCGCCAGTCGTCCGGCCGGACCGCCCAAGCCGGTGGCCGATGGCCCCTCGCCGGAGTTCGAGGCCGAACTCCAGGCCCGCCTGCAGGCGCAGCTCGGCGCACCCCTCCTTGCAGACGGGGCGGATGCCGATGAGACCGAACCCCCTGCCAAACCCGCCCGCAAGCGGACCCAGCGCAGCCGCGCCACCGATGACGACAGCGCTCCCGCCCCCCGGCGCCGCGGCAGCCGTCGCGCCGCCGGCCCTGCATCGGAAACGGCCGACACCGATTCCGGCACGGCCACCGATTCCGACGACACACCAACGCAGGCGCAGCAGTCCAAGGATGAGCCGGGGTCGCCGGTCGCCGAATCGAACGACCGGGCGACCGAGGATCCTCTGACGATGGAATCCAGCCAGGTCGAACCAGCCGACGCCGAGTCCGACGATGACACGCCCGAGGATTCCGCCACAGATGTGGTCTCGGATGATGACGGTTCGGCTGACGCCCAATCGGCGGACGACGATTCCGATGATGACGACGATTCGGATGATGACGATTCGGACGATGATTCCGACGACGAGGATTCGGACGATGATTCCGATGACGACGATTCGGATGACGACGATTCGGACGATGATTCCGATGACGACGATTCGGACGATGACTCCGACGACGACGATTCGGATGACGACGACTCCGACGAGGGAGACGCCACAGCGGAGAGGACCACGAGCAGCCGTCGTCGGCGGCGCCGCCGGGGTGGACGGCGTCGTCGCCGCAGCAGCAGTTCGGCCGCCGACACCGATGCGGCCACTGACGACTCCGAGGACTCGGACGACGACTCGACTGACGCCGAGGACACGGACGGAGACACTTCCGACGACGACAACGGCGACAACAACGGGGACAACGCTGCAGCGACCGGCACGACGCGGCGTCGGCGCCGGCGCCGGCGTCGTCGTGGTGAGGACACCGGCGGGGACGACGACGATCCGGACACCGATGTCGTGGTCAAGGTGCGCGAGCCGCGCCGCAACCGCGCCTCGGACGAGGTCACGGGCATCGAGGGTTCGACCCGCATGGAGGCCAAGCGTCAGCGACGACGCGAAGGGCGGGCAGCCGGGCGTCGGCGTACCCCCATCCTCAGCGAAGCCGAATTCCTCGCCCGCCGGGAATCCGTCGCCCGCACCATGGTCGTGCGACAGAACGACGAACTCGCCCAGATCGCGGTGCTGGAGGACAATGTCCTCGTCGAGCACTACGTCGACCGGGCGTCAGCAACCTCGCTGATCGGCAACGTCTATCTCGGCCGCATCCAGAACGTCCTGCCGTCGATGGAGGCGGCCTTCATCGACATCGGCCGCGGCCGCAACGCCGTGCTCTATGCCGGCGAGGTGGACTGGGACTCGTTCGGGGCCGAGGGGCAGCAGCGCAAGGTCGAGAACGTGCTCAAATCCGGCCAGACGATCCTGGTCCAGGTGACCAAGGATCCGGTCGGGGCCAAGGGCGCGCGCCTGACCAACAACATTTCGCTGCCGGGACGCTACATCGTCTATTCGCCGGGTGGGCACCTCTCGGGGATCTCACGCAAGCTGCCCGACACCGAGCGCAGGCGGCTCAAGGGCATCCTGTCGGACCTCGTCGGTGAGGACGCCAGCGTCATTGTCCGCACTGCCGCCGAGGGCGCGTCGGAGGAAGAGCTCGTTCGGGACGTCAACCGCCTCAAGGCCCAGTGGGAGGCCATCGAGAAAAAGGTCAAGAGCGGGGTGGCGCCGGCACAGCTCTATGCCGAGCCCGATGCGACCGTGCGGATCGTCCGTGACCTGTTCACCGAGGACTTCAGCAAGCTGATCATCCATGGCAACGGTGGGGCGACCGACGCCTACGACACAGTGATGGCCTATGTCAGCCACGTCGCTCCGCATCTCGCCGAGCGCATCGAACGCTGGGACTCCGAGCGCGGTGACGTGTTCGCGGTCCACCGCATCGACGAACAGATCGCCAAGGCGCTGGAGCGCAAGGTCTATCTGCCCTCTGGCGGTTCGCTCGTCATCGACAGGACTGAAGCCATGACGGTCATCGACGTCAACACCGGCAAGTTCACCGGTTCCGGTGGCAACCTCGAAGCGACCGTCACGAGCAACAACCTCGAGGCGGCCGAGGAGGTCGTCCGACAGCTCCGGCTCCGCGACATCGGCGGCATCATCGTGATCGACTTCATCGACATGGTCCTGCCCAGCAACCGTGAGCTGTTGCTGCGGCGGTTGGTCGAGTGTTTGGGCAGGGACCGCACGCGGCACCAGGTCGCCGAAGTGACCAGCCTCGGTCTGGTGCAGATGACGCGGAAGAAGATCGGTACCGGTCTTGCCGAGGCCTTCACCGAAACCTGTGAGGTCTGCAAGGGCCGCGGGTTCGAGATCCACGACATGCCCGTGGAATCCCAGTCCCAGGCAGATGGCGGAGAACGCCGCGGCCGTCGTGGCCGGGGCCGCAACAGCGGGTCCGGCAACAGTGGCGGGTC
>LSQX01044296.1_pt1 | contig 69329 bp, 53 predicted proteins | sample 654561 | NCBI WGS metagenome assembly LSQX01 (sample SAMN04489861, study PRJNA283612) | anaerobic digester metagenome | isolation source: 4 biogas reactors fed with cattle manure at either 37C or 55C with and... | place: Denmark: Kongens Lyngby | collected 2014
TATAGCTTAAGGGTAACATCTACGAATCTAGACCGTTCTAGATTCTATTTAACTAGAAAGCACAAAAATCTACAATATATTAAAACAGAAGTTAAAATTTTAAATGAACTTTTAAAGTCTATTTAATAAAAAAAAGAAATTTAGAGGCTTCTTTAGTGTTTTTTTAAGTTTTTTATAAAAAAAGAGGTCTCTTTCTAAAAAAAAACTAAATTTAAAGAAATATGCGAAAAGTTCTACACCAAAAAAGGGGCTTTTTTTGAAAGATACTTATAAACCAATTCGTCTTTTGTTAGATGCAAAAGCTATGGAGTGGGCATTAGATGAGATGGCAGCAAAAATTGCCAAGACTCATCCTTCGCCAAAAAACTTAATTGTGCTAGGGATGGCGACTAGAGGGATTCCCTTGGGCCAAAGACTTGCCGAAAAATTAACTCAAAAATACGATTTTGAAATTCCCTTAGGGAGCATCGATGCCACCTTTTATAGAGATGATTTTCACTATAGAGATCGTATCCAAAATACAGAGATGCGTATTAAAACTATGCCCGCTTCGGTAGAAAATAAAGAAATTATCTTAGTCGATGATGTGCTTTATACAGGTCGTTCTGTTCGGGCAGCTATTCAGGCTGTTTTAGATTTGGGACGACCCGCTGCAGTGCGTTTGTGTGTGTTGGTGGATAGGGGCAATCGAGAGCTCCCTATTGCTCCTGATTATGTAGGTTTGAGTGTTGAAACCATGCAAAATCAAGAAGTACGAGTTTTTATAGAGCCTATGGACGATGAAAATGCAGTGTATCTGGTTGAAGTGGAGGCAAATAAATGAGTGCATTAGAAATCAAACACTTATTTGGCTTAAGAGGAGTTTCTAAATCGGATATTTCCACTATTTTGGACACTGCCTCTGAATTTCGACAGGTTTTAGAAAGGCCGGTGAAAAAAGTCCCTTCGCTCAGAGGTTTAACTGTTGTTAATTTGTTTTTTGAAAATAGCACACGAACCAGAACCAGTTTTGAACTAGCAGAAAAAAGGCTTTCTGCAGATACTGTGAATTTTAGCTCCTCTGCTTCCAGTGTCAAAAAAGGAGAGTCGCTTTTAGATACTTTACAAAACATTGAAGCCATGAAAATTGACCTTGTAGTGGTGAGACACCAAGGCACAGGAGTGCCTCGTTTTTTAGCTAAAAATAGTAAAGCTATTATCGTCAATGCTGGGGATGGTGCCAATGAACATCCCACCCAAGCTTTATTAGATATGCTCACCATTCAACAACACTTAGGCTCTTTAAAAAACAAAAGAGTCACTATTATTGGCGATATCAGGCATAGTCGTGTGGCTCGTTCTAATTTATGGGGACTCACTACTATGGGAGCCAAAGTGACACTGTGTTCTCCAAGCACTTTAACCCCTAGAAACACTCAGTTTTTTGAAGGGGCTTTTTGGGAAACGAATCTTCGAAAAGCAGTCACAGATGCCGATGTGGTGATGTCTCTTCGCTTGCAAAAAGAAAGAATGGAGGACTCTTTATTGCCTAGTATGCGAGAATATCGAAATTATTTTGGAATCACTGGGGAGCTTTTGGAGCATGCTAATCCTTCTGCGTTGATCATGCATCCTGGTCCCATTAATCGTGGGGTGGAGTTGGATTCAGAAATGGCTGATAGCAAGCATTCGGTAATACTAGAGCAGGTTACTAATGGAGTCGCTGTGCGTATGGCGGTTCTTTTTTTATTGAGCGGAGGAAGGCATGGATAGTCTTGTCATTCAAAATGTACGGCCTTTTGTCAATGGACGGTTTGACGGTTTGTGTTCAATGGCTCTTGTTAATGGAAATTGGGTGGCTGAAGCACCTCAAGACGCGCCTGTTTTTGATGCTAATGGAGCTCTGGCTATTCCTGCTCTTTTTGCACTTGGAGTGGACTTTCAAGAACCAATGAGAGACGATGTTTACACCTTTGAAAAAGGTTTTAAAGCAATGCATTTGGGTGGGTTTTATGGGGCTCTCTACGAAAGCAGTGCAAATCCTATAGATGATATTCAGCGACTGAGTGCTCTAAAGCAAGCGTTTTCTGCAAGTCCTCTTGAAATGAAAATTTTAGCGTCTTTCAGTAAAAATTATAAGTGTTCTCAGCTTTCTGAAATGTTAGAACTTTCACGATATGGGGTGGTTGGTTTTGGTGATGGCAATCTATTAAATGCAACGACACGATTTTTAAGACTATCCATGGAATATGGTTCTATGACTGGCAAGCGATTTTTCTTCTTGCCTTTAGATTTATCGCTCCGGTGTGCGGGGAGTGTACACGAAGGAGCTGTTTCGGACATGTTGGGCATGAAAGGGATACCTAGAATTGCAGAGACCATTGTGGTGCACACTATTTTAGAAACTGCTTTGTTCTTGGGCCAAAGTGTGCATTTAAAGCAAATCACTTGTGCAGAATCACTCAAGTTGATTGAAATTGCAAGGCAAAGAGGTTTAGATGTTACTTGTGATGTTAGTTTATATCACTTGCTTTTTGACGATGAAAACTTGTTAGACTTACACTCTCACTTTTATTTGATCCCACCTCTTCGCTCTAAAGCAGATAAAGAAGCCCTTTGGAATGGTATTAAAAACGGTTTAATTGATGCTATCAGTTGTAATCACAAACCAGTTTTAACTCAAGAAAAACAAGTCAATTTTGAAGATGCCACACCAGGAGCTCTTTCTTTAGAAGTGGCCCTTCCAGCGATATGGAAGCCTTTGGTGTCCGCTGTTGGCGAGTCAAGAGCTATAGAACTTCTTTCTATGAATCCAGCAAAAATTGCTTTGGCTACTCCACAAAAATTATCTTTGGGTTCACCTGCTAATTTAGTGATACTCCATCCAGAAAAAAAGACTTTGGTTCAAGCCAGTCATTTTGCAGGAGCAGTTCAAAATTCTCCTCTATTGGGTGCAGAGCTTCCTGCAGCTATAGAAGCTTCTTATTTATATGGAGCTTGGACTCAAGTTTAGTTATGCTTTCTAATTTTGTTTTAATTTGGATTTCTGCATTGGTAGTAAGCTTTCTTCTGCTACTATTGGGGTGGGAATTATTAAAAAACATAAAGCAACGAAAAGACGCTGAAATGTTTGGATTCGAGGCATTTGAAGAAAAAAAAAGTTTTTATAATTTAGATGATAAAGAAGCCAGCATTTTAGAAAAATTAGTCAGGCATTCTTCATTTTCTAATAAAGATGCTTTATTCAATTCAGCACTTTTATTTGAAGAAGCAGTGAATAATTTTTATACCTTAAAAGGGGTGTCTCTTATCCGTAAAGAGACACTAGATATTATCAGGGTCTTAAGGCAAAAACTCGGATTTTATGTAGATACAAAAGGAGTTCCTTTTACTAGCACTAGACAATTAGTGCCTAAGGAACGCGTGAATTTACTGTTTGAATCTATTATAAAAGAGCAAACAGAAATTTTAGAGCTTAATGAATATAGCTGGACTGTGGCGTATTCTGGACATTGGACTCCCAATTATCAATCCTTGGTTGGAGCATCCATCAATGTACGATGGACCAGACCTGAAGATGCAGTGTATTATGGTGACATCAAGGTCTTAAAAGCTTTTCCAGATAAATTAGAGCTCAGTCATTTGGTGGATTTTGAAAAGGTTCAATTGCGTCGTTGGCTTCGTGAACCCGTCCTTTTTCCATTAGAGGCATTTATTACAGAAACTTATAAATTAGAGGGAATGCTTTTTGATCTTTCTGCAGGTGGTGTATTGCTAGGCTTACCTACTTATGAATTATTATTCAATGAATTTGAAATACAGTTTGAATTGCCCAATTTTGGTGTAGAAAGAGTGAAAATAGAGATCTTATCTAATTTGAGTAAGAAAAAAGAGGAATATTCTGATTTATATTTATACACGGCTGTTTTTTCTGGAGAATTTGGAAGGATACAAGAAAGAGTGTTGCAATATCTTTTCGAAGTCCATAAAAACCAAAAAAAACAGAAAAATAGAGAAGAAAATACCCCTAAGTAGTTGTTTTTTAATGAGTTATGCATTTTTCTATTGACATTTCTACTTTCTAAAGGTAGAATTGAGATGATAACCTTTCTTGTTGGAGATGAATTTGTCTTTTGATTTTATTTCAAGAATTCGTGGCGATAGACAAACCGTTGGTATTGATATTGGTCATTACAGTATCAAGTTAGTTCGTGTGTTTCATCATCACACAGGTAAAATACGAGTGACTGCTGTAGATATAGAAGTTTTGCCCGAAAACACAATCGAAGACGGTGAAATTAAAAACATGGATAATTTAAGAGAGGCGTTGAATAAAATTTTAGCGAGGCAAATAGATGACAGAGACGCACTTGATTTTGTAGTCGGCATAAACAGCGCCTCGGGTGTACTGATTGATAAATTGACTGTGAAAGTGGCAAAGTCTAGTAATGAAAGTGATATTATCATTAAAACCGCAGAGTCTCGTCCACCTTTTGACGACAAAGATAATATTTTAGAATTTCAGGTTTATGATCGAAAAGACGGAGAGGTCAAAGTTAATCTGGTGGCCGCAAAAAGTGTTATCTTGGATTCTTGGGCCGAGCTATATAAAGATGTCGATGTACAACTCACCGCCATTGATGTGGATGTCTTTGCACTGGCTAATGTTTATATGGCTTTTGTAGAACCCGAAACTAAGAAAGATACGGTTGCTTTGTTTAACATAGGAGAAAAGTATTCCAGTTTAGTGTTTTTAATGGATGGAGGTTTTCACTCCACTAGAGCATTAACGGCTGTTTCTGTTGAATCAGTCATTGCTGTTTTGATGCGTCATTTGGGTTTAGATTCAGCACAGTGTCATGAATTATTTGAAAAAGGTGAAAGTTTTCAAGTCGAGGGCTTTTCTGAAGCGGATATCGAATCCGTATTTCACTTAGCATACGAAGAAATTCTTGGTGCTTTTGAGTTTGGGCTTCGTTATTTTTCAAATTCAGAGTCCGATGAAAAACCATCTAAGGTTTTATTGAGTGGTGGAGGTGCTAGCTTACCAGGTTTGGTAGATTATATAAAAGAACGGACAGGATATGAAACCGAATACTTGAATCCTTTTGATAAGGTCCCCGTAGATATAAATGTTGTCAATGAAGGAGACTTGTCAAAGGCATTGTCTAATATTTACGCACCCGCTCTTGGGTATGCCATGAGGAAGTTCTAATGGCAAGAAAAAAGAATAAATTATCGGTAGAAATAAATTTACTCCCTCCAGAATACCGTAAAGCTAAAAGAGATTTATCATGGGTTTTTGATCGACGCATTGTGTGGCCAATGGTGGCACTTTTGGTTTTATTAGTTGGTTTATTTATGGCCCTGCTACAAATGAATGATACCATAAGCACACTAGAAATCAAAATAAAATCCACTCAAGCAGAGGTAGAAAAAGAAAAACCCTTATTGCAAAAAATAGGCGAGTTAGATAAAAAGCTATTAGCCATTGCTCAGAAAAACACTGCTTTGAAATCCATTCAAGTGAGCAAAAAAAGATGGGTAATTCTTTTTGAAAACATTTCTTCTGTACTACCTCCTAATATGTGGTTGGTGAACTTGAATCAACTGAGTGCTAACGAAATGGAACTCAAAGGTTTTACTTATGATTTTTCTGAAGTTGCCGAATATATGGTGAAGTTAGAAAAACAAGTCAGTATTAGTGCGGTATCTCTAATTACTATTGCAACAACAAAGACCGGTGGAGAAGATTCTTATAGCTTTACTATTAAAGCTAGTATTAAGAAGGATCTTGGTCTTGAAGGAGCTGATTAGAATATGGGAAATTTTGATTGGAAAGATAAAAAAAATATTTTTGTGATTGTGATGATTTTGGCAATTGGTGGTTTGGGCTTTGCTTTTTATGAAATGTATTGGTTAGAGTTTGAAGCAAAAAAAGCCAAGCTAGAAATAGAGTTAAAAGAAGCAGAAGATGATTTAGCAAAAATAAATATTCAAAAAAATAGAATAGCTGAATTGAGTTTGCAGCTCGCCAAAGCAGAAAACGAGTTTGAACGGCTAAAGGAAATGTTTCCAGAAGAAGAAAAAGTTCCCTTACGATTACAGGACTTGTATGCAGTCCTTAGAAGTTCGGGAGTTCAAATCCAAAAGTTTAATCCAGAAGGTCGTACTACAAAAGAGTATTACATAGAAAACAAATATTCTATAGTCGTCAATTCGGGATATCACATGCTTGGTTACCTCTTTTCAGAAATAGCCAACTTTAATTATCCAACATCAATCACAGAGCTTCGCCTCAATCGTTATTCTGGAATTGCAAGTGAATTAGAAAAAGCTGAATCACATGGTTGGACACCCATCACTATTTCAGTATCGTTTAAATTGACTACTTATACTTCAAAGAAGGTAGCCCAATGAAACACCTAAAAACCCTTCTTTTTACTTTGTTTTTGTTTACAAGCGTTTTTTCTACTCAAATTCAGGAACTTCGCTTAAACTGTACCAACGCCTTGTGCAAGTTGAGTTTTCAATTTGATTCCGATAAAAATTTGCCGAGTTTTTATCAGCAATACAATGCCTCATCAAAAACTTTGACCGTGGCTTTCTCTCAAACAGATTTAAAAATAAATGCTTTAAGTTTGGGTTCGGAGTATATAGACTTAAATTTATCCTCCTCTCTCTTAAAAAAAGTGAGAGTTTTTCAAGAACACAAAAAACAAATGAAATTATTGAAATTTGAGTTTGTGACAGGAGATTTAATTCAGGATGATAAAAATAAAGTGGAGTTAAGCACCCCTACTAGTTTTAGTATTGTGCTTCCTAAGTCCACAGAAAAACCTTGGGCATTGTCTAAGCTAGTCAAAGACAAACGGTCTCAACAAGTCGCAAAAGAAAACAACCAGAAGGACATTCAAAAAGACTCCAAAAGCACTGCAGAAATTCCTATAGAAAAGTCAAAAACTTTAAACAAAGAAGCACAGGAAAAAACAGAAAATGAAAAAAATAAAATTCAAGAAAAAAGCAATTCAAAATTGACAAATAATGAGAGTGCCAAAGATAATAAATCTAGTGTAGCGTCAAATGACAAGGCATCAATCACTTCATCTTCTGTTCCTAAATCAAAAGATCAAGAAAAAAGCAAGGAAGTTTCTGCGTTAATAGAGGGTGTGCAAAAAATGCTCGTGCTTTCTAGTTTTGGCTTAGAGCAGTTTCAAATTTTAACTGATGAATCTATATTGCTTTCTAATATAAGCCCTATCAAAAATAAAATTATTACCATTGGACTTGCTGGCCCCACTAAATCTCCTGTTTTTAACCTAAACTATGGTAGTATTGTAAAATCGGTCTATTGGGGACCTTATGGTTTGAACCTAGAACTACACCCCAATGTGGAAGTTTCAATTTTGGTAAGGAAGGGAGTCTTAACTTTACAAACAAATACGGCTAAAAAAATAGAAGGAATAGCTTATTGGGAAGCGAAACCCACTGGAATTTACGAGAGAAAGTGGCTTAGTCCAAATTCAAAATCCCTTTCTTTTGATTCCTTTACAGAAAAACATGAAGAAACCGAGAAGAAGATCATTTCTCAAGCTCAAACTTTTTACTTGCGTCCCATGGCTAGAGAGCTTATCGTGGTTTCTGATGAAGTAGAGTTTTATGCAAAACCAAGCGACAAAGCACAAGTCTTGCAACGATTAGTTTTTGGAGATAGACTGGTGAATTTAGAAAGCTCTGGACTTTTTCAAAAAGTTGAACTTGAAAATAAAGTAGGCTATGTTTATAAAAGAGCTGTGTCTTATAGAGATGAACTATCGAGTATTCAATTAGAACGATTAAAACAATTGGCATTTGAAAAAGGTGGCGATTTAGATTCTATTAATGCACAGTTTAGAGATTTCATCGAGGACAGAGTGTCTTATAGTTCTTTTGGTCGCAGAGATCCTTTTTTAGAAGTGAAAGGTTTAGTAGAAGAAGGGATTAACATTGATCAAGTGGAATTGGTGGGTATTATTTGGGAAGCCGAGGAACCCATTGCTATTTTAGCTGAATCTAAAAATCCAACAGTCTCTTATACTGTTAAAGAAGGAGACAAAATATTAAATGGAAAAGTCCTTAAAATTAATCCTAATGATATACTTTTTTTAATTCAAGAGTTTGGTGTCAGTCGTAGGTATTCCATGGCATTGCCCGATAAATATGGGAGTTTAAAATGAAAACATTTATTAAAATGATAAGCATTGTAGCTTTATTTTCCACTTTTTTGTTAGCCAATTCGTCTAACAAAGTGCTTAAACCCAACAATAAATTATATGACTTTAATTTTATAGATATGGAGTTTGCAGCAGCCTTTAATTCTTTGTCTATGGCGTCGGGTATTGACATCCTTTTAACACCAGAAGTAAAAGGTCGATTGAATTTAAAAATCACTCAAAAAACTTGGCAAGAAGCACTGGACATTATATGTGAACTCCATGACTTAACATGGCTCATTCAAGATAAATACATCACTATTTTAAGGTCTGCCACATACCAAGCAAAGCAAAAGAAAATCACAGAAGAAGAAGAACAACTCGAAAAAAGTGCACCTTTAGTTCGTAAAAACTTCCCTATTAGACATGCCAAAGCCTCGGAGCTATTAAATGTATTGGATAACATGAAATCACCAAGGGGAAAAACAACTGTTGTAGAAAGAAGCAATTCTATTATAGTTTATGATACCGAAGCTCGTATAGAGCAGATGGCAAACGCTTTAGAAGAGTTAGATATAGAAACATTACAAATTATGATCACAGCAAAGCTTGTTGTGGTCAATAGCAACTTAGCTAGAGAATTAGGGATTGATTGGACTACAGCCATGGGCTCTACATCTTTAACACCAGGCGTTGCATCGACTCCTTCTGGTGCAAACTCTGGGACAAGAGTGAGTGGTGCTATTCAATCTTTTCCAAATAATGGAGTTTCTGGAGTAGCAGGAGCAACCACTTCTATTAGTGCGAGTATTTTAGACAATAATATGCAAATTGCATTGAATAATATTATGGGAGATGCTTCTACAGAAGTTTTAGCTAGTCCTCAAGTTTCTACTCTTGATAATACAGAAGCGGTTGTTTTTATGGGAGACAAAATCTCTATTCGAGTCATTGATGATTCTGGAGAGTCTTCTACGCAATTAGTGGAAACAGGAATCAAGCTGACTGTGACTCCACATGTTTCTGGAGACAATCGAATTCTATTGGATTTACACCCTGAAAATAACTCCTATGATTATGACACTAAAGGTGAAATAGTAATTAGCACTCAAGAAGCCATCACAAAGGTGGTAGTCGCCGACGGTGAAACGGTGGTGATTGGGGGTTTGACTCGAAATGAAAATGTAGAATCTGAAACAGGAGTTCCATTTTTAAAAGACATCCCTATTTTAGGCTATTTGTTCAAACACACCAAAAAGTCACAAATTAAAAAAGACTTGGTCATTTTTGTGACCCCCAGAATTATTAGAAATTATATTGGGAATGTACAAACTTCTGAACCAGCACTCGAAGTTTCTGGACAAAACGCAGCTCCTGTAAAGCAAAAACTTTCTCCTGCTACAGGCCAAGCTGTAGAAAGTGAAGAAAACTACGAAGATGATTTTGACGATGAACACGAAGATGAGTACGAAGACTCCGAATACGAAGAGTAATAATTATTTACTTTAGATTCTGGAGAGCTTCACATTGAGTTTTCCAGACGAGTTCGGGATTGTCTGAACGGAGCCAAGATAAGTATTCGGAGCCTCTAAAAGACCAAGCAAAAATATTTCGAATGCCAGCTAAATAGGCTTCTTTTGTTGCATTTACAATGTCATTTTCTTTACCGGCCACAATGTGATAATTCTTGATCCAAATTTGGGCTTCTTTTTGGTATTTTTGGCATAAATCGAAAAGTTTATTAGAGGTGTATTGATAATTTTTTATGGCATCTTCAGAACTACTCGTTTTTTCCCAGTAGGGATCAGAGCTAATTTCATCGACATAGGGGATTTGTGCGATTTTATCCCAATTTTCAATTCCAGCAGGAAACCAATAGGGGAGCAAGCACACCGAATTTCGCTTGCCTTTTTGGCAAACACTGTATGTCATTTCTTTTAAAAAATCAAGCAGGGAGTTTTCTCTAAACTCTAAAACTTCATGGCTTAAATTTTGAGGCATTGTATAACCGTATTGTTTCTCAAATAAACTTTGGCACAATTCACAACGGCAAGCCCAGTTTTCAAGATTTCCTTTTTCGAAGTAAAAGTGAGGCTCATCCCAAAATACAGTTTCTATTGAAGTTTTACACACTACTTCAATCCATTGGTGCATATAATCTCTAAAAGCTTTTTGATTGGGACAAGCAGCTATTTTATGAGCCCCATCTACCGTTTTTTGAGCCATAGAAGGAGTTTTTCCTACCAGTTCGGAAAAGGCTTCTCCTCCAAAAACTCGCCCGATTCCCCAAGGGTTCACATATACTTTTAAGCCTAAATCCACAGAATCTTGGATTATTTTTTCCATTGTTTCTTGATAGTAAGAAAAATCGGTTTCTGAATAAGTGTGTAGTACATGAGTATATCCACAAGCTAGGATTTCTTTCATGTCTTCTAAAACCCATTTAGGATTGCGAACACCAAAATAACTGACACCTTTTTTCATTGGAGCCCCTATCGTAATAGTTAAGTTATAGATTTAGACCATTGAGGACTAATAGATTCTAGCAAAACATAGTTCAAAGATTCGATCCAATTTTCTTGAGAAATGGGCTTGGTCATCCAGAATAAGTGCTGGGAGTTTTTTTTAGAGGGGATAGGCATATTAGGAGAAATAAATTCGACAATCCAAGTTTCTGGAATAGCGTTGTGCAGTTGTTCTGCAAATTGGATCATGCTTGGGCTTGGCTTTACTGGGTGGTCAATGACAATAAGAGAAGGAGAGTTTCCGTTTTTAAGAGGTTGTTCTAAGGCTTTGTATGCTTGTTCTATGCCGCTACAGGTGTAAAAAGAAGTGTCTAAAGCCCTGTCATTATCTAAAAGCCAAAAAAGAGTCCATTGTGCAATTTCGTCAATGTTACTACTGGAGTCGGTGCTAATAAAAAATATGTGTCCCATTCTAGTAAAATTAGTTTTTTATTTTTAAAAGAGATGAATAAATGGCTTTTATCTTTTATTTTCACTAAATTTAAATGCATGAGCGAAAACAAAGCAAATAAAATAGATTTAGAGGAGTTTCGCTATATAAATGAACTCCTATCCACTCGTATTAGTTTAAATGAAAAAGCCCCTTCACATCGTTTTTGGCTAGATGTAGGAGACGATGCCGCGGCTATAGATGGTTGGTTGATTAGCAATGATGTCTCTGTAGAAAAAACACATTTTGATTTTAGTTTTTCAAGTATTGAACAAGCTGTAGAAAAACATGTAATCTCCAACATATCAGATATTGCATCTATGGGTGGAATTGCAAAAATTGCATTTTTAACGCTATCGCTCAATCGATCTTGGACTAAAAATCAAAATAAAGAAATCGCAAGGGCCTTTCAACAAGCTTTTAGCTCCAGAGGGATATGCCTTTTGGGAGGAGACACCGTGGTGAGTGATTTAGGTTTTTTTTCGACCACTCTTTTAGGAAACACAGAACTAAAAGAACCGTTACAAAGATCTAAAGCTCAACTTGGAGATGGTGTTTTTGTACAGGGAACACTAGGAAAGTCGGCGGCGGGGCTTTGGGTTCTTTTAAATGCCCCTCAAGACATAGAAAAATGGCGTAAATTAGTGGATTATCATTTAAAACCACAAATTCACGAAAACATTGGAGCCCTTTTATCGCAAAATCTAGGAATCCACGCCACTATTGATATCAGTGATGGCTTGAGTTCTGAATTGCATCATATTGCTTTAGCTTCTGGTGTATCTATATCCATTCATAGGGATTTTTTACCTATAGATCCAGAAGTTTTAGCTTTGTCAGCATTTTATGGACTTTCTCCTCTGGATTTTGCCTTAAATGGGGGTGAGGAATATCAAATTCTTTTTACAAGTAGCACTTCAAATAGTATATTATATAAAGAATTACCCGGTCTTACCACTCATATAGGTTGGGTGAAAAAAGGCCAGGGTGTAACCATGATTAATTCTAAAGGATTGGGTGTTCCAATTAAAGCTCAAGCTTGGTCACATTTATGAATAAAAACTCAAAAGTGAATATAGGTGAATTATTGTATCGTCAAGGGATCATTGACGAAGATCAACTAAATCATGCCATAAGTGAACACAAACGAACAGGAATAATGCTTAGTAAAATACTGGTTCGCTTGGGCATGGTTCCTGAAGATGTTTTGACCAATGTTTTGGGTGTCCAAATGCAGTCCACCAATAAGATGCGCATAGGTGAAATGTTGATTGCTCAGGGTTATATCAATGAAACTCAACTAGAAAAAGCACTAGAACAACAAAAAGTCACAGGGCAAAGGCTGGGGAAAACTTTAGTTTCTTTGGGTTACATGCCCGAAGAAAAATTAATTGAAATTCTTTCTTTGCAGTTCGAATTACCCTATGTTTCTTTAAAAAATTTTAGCTTTGATCCCGATATTGTGAATTATCTATCCGAAGATATTTGTCGAAGCTATACAGTCATTCCACTTTTTGTGAATAAGACAGAAAAAGTTTTAACCATTGCCATGTCAGACCCTACTAACATGAGGGTCATAGACATTATTAAATTTAAGTCTCAAATGGCGGTGAATATTGTGATGGCATCCGAAAAAGATGTGATAAATGCCATTGAGTCTTTGTATATAGATGCTTCTGAGTCCGATGAAAGCTTATCCACTTTGTTGAGTGCGTCCGATGACGATTCAGAGCTAGAAACAGTAGAAAGAGATTCTTACAATCAAGAACCAGAACTCACTGACGAAGAAGGCCAACAAGTGGTTAAAATTGTAACCACTCTAGTGCACGAAGCTATTGCTAGGGGAGCCTCTGATATTCATTTGGAACCACAAGAAACTTACTTGAAAATGCGTTATCGTATCGATGGAGATTTGCAAGTTCAGCCTCCAATTCCAGCGAGATTGATGGCTCAAATCTTGTCTAGGATTAAGCTGTTAGCTAAAATGGATATTGCAGAAAAACGAAAACCACTAGATGGCCGGTTCACAGTTCGATACAGAGGGAATGAAGTGGACCTTCGTGTGAGTTCGTTTCCGGTCTCTTTGCGTAAACGAGGTGTTACAGAAAAAATAGTGATGCGTATTTTAGACCCCAATTCAGGGCAGTTTCCCTTAAAGGATATGGGCTTTGACCCCAGAGTTTATAAACAATTTTTGGAGTCTATTAATTTACCTAATGGTATTGTTTTGGTGACAGGTCCTACTGGTTCTGGTAAATCTACCACTCTTTATGCGTCTATTCGCGAGATTTTAGATTCAACCACCAATATTTCGACTATGGAAGATCCTGTGGAGCTTAATATTGATGGAGTCAATCAAGGGCAAATTAATGTAGCTGCAGGTTTTACTTTTGCTGCAGGAATTAGGGCTTTGCTCCGTCAAGACCCCGATGTGATTATGATTGGTGAGATGCGTGACAAAGAAACCGCTTCAATGGCCATTGAGTCTGCTTTGACAGGTCACTTGGTTTTTAGTACGCTTCACACCAATGATGCCGCTGGAGCTTTTCCTCGTTTGTTAGAGATGGGGTTAGAGCCCTTTTTAGTCTCAACGGCTATTAAAGGGGTACTTGCTCAACGCCTTGTGCGACGAATTTGTAAAGAATGCAAAGAACCTGTTGATATTTCAGAAGAACTTCGAGAAGACCTTAAACTCAGTCCCGATATGCAGTTTTATCATGGTAAGGGTTGTTCTAAGTGCGATGGCTCGGGCTACAAAGGTCGTTTGGGTATTTATGAATATTTAGTACCTAATGAAACAGTGAGAGATTTGATTATCAAAAGATCTTCTGGAGATGAGATTAAAAGGGCTGCACTTAAAGAATGCGATCTAATCACACTTCGAATGGATGGCATTCAAAAAGCTTTAGATGGCTTAACCACATTGGAGCAAGCTTTAGCTGCTTCTACAAAGGACGAGTGATGTCTTTTGTATTAGATTCAAGTGTATTAAATAAAGAGTTAAACAAAGAACAATCAGCCGCTGCCCTTCAAACTCAGGGCCCAATGTTAATAATAGCGGGAGCAGGTTCTGGAAAAACTCGAACGATTACTTATAAAATGGCTCATTTGATTTCGGCTCATAGAGTACCCTCGAATTCTATTTTGGCGGTGACATTCACCAATAAGGCGGCCAGAGAAATGAGAGAAAGAATCCATCAAATTTTAGGAGAACGAGTAGAACTCCAATGGATGGGAACTTTTCACTCTATTTGTGTACGGATTTTAAGGACATGTTTAGGCAACCCAGGCATTAGAAATTCGATTCGAACTCCTTTTACAGCTCAGTTTTCTATATACGATGATGATGATCAAAAAAGAGTGATAAGGCAAATACTCAAAGAAGATATGGGTGATTTGTATGATGCAAGTGAACTTCGAAAAGTTCGTGCATTGATTTCAAAGTTTAAAAACTCGGTTCAGAAAGAATACGGTGTAGATTCTTATAAAGTGGTGTTACAAAGCCCTGCAGTGGTGGAACAAAATGCAGAATACGGAGATGCTAAAAAAATAGCTTCTTACTATAAAGCATACCAAAAAAAATTAGCAGAATCGAATGCCATGGATTTCGATGACTTATTGTTTCATACCACAGACATTTTACAAAAAATACCTCCTATAGCCGAACAATTTGCTCGTCGTTTTAAGTATGTGGTGGTCGATGAGTACCAAGACACCAATGATGTTCAGTATGAGCTGTTAAAACTATTAATGAATCCAGAAAAAAATGTGACCGTGGTTGGTGATGACGACCAAAGTATTTATGGATGGCGTGGTGCCAATATCGAAATCATTCGAAATTTTCATAGGGATTTTAGCCCTGTCAAGATTGTGAAACTTGAAGAAAACTATAGATCTACCTCAAATATTGTGCAAGGAGCTGGTTCGGTTATAGCCAACAACGAACGACCTCAAGAAATGAAGAAAGTGGTGTTTTCAAAGCAAGAAAAAGGAGACTTGATTCAAGTGATACACCTTGACGAAGATAGGGGTGAAGCGGAACGCATTGCTAGTACAATTTTTGGTGCAGGAACTTCTATGTATTCAAAAACAGCGATTTTTTATAGAACAAATGCACAGTCAAGAGCCATAGAAAAAGCTTTGAATGACTATAGAATTCCTTGTGTGATTTATGGTGGGACTCGTTTTTGGGATAGAAAAGAGATCAAAGATATTTTAGCGTATTTGCGTGTACTTTCCAACCCTAAAGATGATGCAGCACTGCTTAGAATTGTGAATGTGCCCCCAAGACAAATTGGAGCAGCGAGCATTAGCCGTCTATTAAATAGTGCAGAAGAAGTGGGTCTGTCTTTATGGGAGACTTTGAGTTCACCCATGATAGATTTAGGGCCGGCCTCTTCAAAATTTAAAAGTTTCAGTGATTTAGTGAATAAATGGTTTCAAATGATAGAAGAAGCTGAGACCCCTTTGCCAATACTGGTAGAGCATATTATTGAAGATATAAATTACAAAAGCTTTTTAAAAAAAGAAGACGATGCTACTTCGGACGAAAGAGAGCTAAACTTAGATGAAATGGTGAATGCGATTCGTGAGTTTGATGAAGAAAACCCCGATGCTTCATTAGATGCTTTTTTGCAAGACATTTCTTTACTCACAGATGCAGATAAAAAGGTAGAAGAGGCTACTGAAAAGGTGACCCTTATGACAATGCATATGGCAAAAGGCTTAGAGTTTCATACGGTCCATATCGCAGGTTGCGACGAAGAGCTTTTTCCTTTAATTCGTGTTTCTACAATGATGAACCCAAAAGAAGAACTAAAGCAAATAGAAGAAGAAAGGCGTTTGTTTTATGTGGGCTGCACAAGAGCAGAAAAAAAATTGTTTTTGTACCATACAGAACGCCGTTTCTGGCAAGGCTCCTTTAGAAATTTTGCCCCTTCTCGCTTCCTCGAAGAGATGGACCCCACTGTTGTTCATGTTGAGTTAGAAAATTCATCAGGTTTTTCATTTGAAAATTCTTTTGAAAAAAAATATGGAAATTCAAACTCTAAAACTTTTGATAGAAATCCTAAGGCATTTTCATCTTCAAAAAAAACACCCTCTTTTCAAAGGTCTTTTTCTTATAAACGCCCTGATTCTTTTAGTAAAAAGAAAAATGACACCCAAAGGATTGTTTATAAAAACCCAATAAAAGTAAGTAAACCTAGTCCAGATGAGCCAAGACTTGTCTATGATGAATACAGTGAAATGCCTTTTAAGCCTGGAGTCAAAGTTTTTCATTCTCGATTTAAAACGGGTGTTATTTTAAAAAATTCTGGACAAGGAGAAAATGCTAGGGTAGAAGTTCGTTTTCAAGATGGAGTGGTTCGTACACTTATTTTAAAATTTGCAAGTTTAGAATTAATCCAATAATGCCAAATAGAGATATTTTTTTATCTTTATATCATTGTTTACGGAGGTTTTATGTTAAAAACAGAAGAAGTAGAGCTCTTAGCAAAATCTTCTAAAATAGAAATGTCAACAGCAGAAATACAGAAAGCAAAAGACTACTTAAACCACAGTTTGGCTCAACTAGAGTCTTTGCGTGCCTTAGATTTGACTGCAATAAGACCTACGATAGGCATAGAAAAAGCACCGCCGGTATTGCGTCAAGATAGCCCCAAAGGTTCATTTGTTAAAGCTCAAGTATTTAAAAATGCTCCTCAAGTAGAAAGCGATCATTTTGCTATTCCCAAAGTGATTGGTGGCTAGAGTGTCAGTTGCTTGTGTAATACCTGCACGAATGGAGTCCACGCGATTTCCAAACAAGCCTTTGGCAAAGATTGATGGCAAAGAAATGGTTTTACATACTTTAGAGCGAGCAGCGTTAGCTTCTTGTTTTGATTTAATTGTTTGTGCTACAAACTCCGAAGAGATATATTCTGTGGTTCAAAAACATGGATTTGAAGCGATACTCACTCGTGATCACCCTACTGGAACAGATCGAGTGATAGAAGCCGCACAAAAACTAAACCTAGACTTAGTGGTAAATTTACAAGGAGATGAACCACTTATAGATCTAGATCTATTGAGGGCTGTTGCCAAAAACATTCAATTAGAGCCAACATCTTGGATTACTGCGGCTACTCCTCTTTTAAGAGAGGATTATAACAACACTAATGTAGTGAAAATCCAAGTTCAAAATAATTATGCACAGGACTTCAAAAGGCAAATTTCTTCCAATCCAACAAAATCTTGGTTAGAGCATCGTGGTATTTATGCTTATTCATCGGTAGCTATGCAAGAGTTTTCACACAGCCCTCAAACAAAAGATGAGTTGTTGCGTTCTATTGAGCCTTTGCGTGTTTTGGGAAAACGACCAATTAAAGTGATTTTTAGTCCGAGCACTTCGATGGCGGTGGACACTCCCACCGATTTATTATTAGTAGAAAATGTTTTAAAAAAATCTAAACACAAGATGGTATTACAGTGAATAAACAAAATTTATCTCAAATATATAATGGAAAAACCAAATTCATCGTTGTCACAGGGGGTGTTATTTCTGGTTTAGGCAAGGGAGTTGCAGCTGCTTCTATAGGAGCACTCCTTTCGGATAAATTAAAAGTAGTACCAGTCAAATGTGATGGTTATTTGAATACAGACCCTGGCACCATGAATCCTACGGAACACGGCGAAGTTTATGTGTTAGACGACGGCGGAGAAGTAGATATGGATTTTGGGCACTATGAACGATTTCTAAATGTGGTGGCTAAAAAAGAATGGAGCCTAACGATGGGACGGATTTTTAAGACCATCTTAGACAAAGAAAAGCAAGGGGATTATTTGGGGCATACAGTGCAGTTTATACCTCATGTCACCAATGTGATCAAAGAAAATTTATTCTCTATAGCCAACAAAGAAGATGCAGATATTTTACTTGTAGAAATAGGCGGTACAGTAGGAGACTTAGAAAATCAGTTTTATATAGAAGCTGTGCGTCAACTCTCTCACGAGGTGGGTCAAGAAAATTGTGTTTTTGTACACTTGACCTATATCCCAATCCCTCCAGGAGTGAATGAGCAAAAATCTAAACCCACTCAGATGTCGGTGAGGGATTTAAATGAATTGGGAATTTATCCAGATATTATTATTGGCCGTTGTGAAGAATTTATAAAACCTCATATCAAAGAAAAAATAGGGCTTTTTTGCAATTTACCTGCCTCCAATGTGATATCTGGCGTAGATGTAAAGCATGTGTATGAGGTGCCTTTGGTTTACGATAAAGAAGGTATTCCTGGTATTTTATTAAAAAAATTAAGAATTTATGCACCACCTAAGCTAGACACATGGGCTTGCTTGGTGGATTCATTAAATAAAAATCAAGTGCATCCCCGAAAAGTAATCACAGTGGCTTTGTGTGGTAGAGATCTTAGTTTAGAAGACTCTTATGCAAGTGTGATTGAATCTTTGAATCATGCTTCTGCGCACTTGGATCTAAAAGTAGAAATTCGCTGGGTTGATGTAGAAAAAATGGAGAAACGACCCAACAGCATAGAGAAGATCCTAAAAGGTGTCAATGCAGTGATTGTACCCGGCTCTTCAGGGAAAAAAGGAATGGAAGGGAAAATTTTACTTGTCCGATATGCTAGAGAAAAGAACATACCATTTTTAGGTATTTGCTCTGGAATGCAACTAGCGGTGGTAGAGTTTGCCCGACATGTATGTGGTTTGACAGGGGCTCATACTACAGAGTCAGAAGAAACGCATATTGAACACCCGATTATTATAGGGTCTTGTAGCACTTCTATGCGGCTAGGAGGGCACGATGTTCGTCTAAAAGAAGATTCTAAAGCTATATCTTTGTATCAACAAGAGCTTGTTCGAGAACGATTCCGTCATTGTTTCGATGTGAATTTAGATTATAAAGAGCAATTGGAATCGGCTGGCCTTGTGTTTTCTGGACACTCTTTTGAGCCATCCACCCCTCAGCTAATAGAGTTAAAAAAGCATCCTTATTTTTTAGCATGTCAATTCCATCCAGAATTAAAGTCTTCGCTTTTAAATCCAGCACCTCTTTTTTTAGGTTTACTAAAGGCCGCTGATGAACAAAGCTGAAAAAAAAGTGTTTTTTCTTATCCTTATTTTTCTTGGTATAGGGAGTGTGATTCGTTTTTTACCAGACAAGCCCGTTCCAGTGATGGATGAGTTCCCTGTAGAAGAACAAATGGAGTTTTCGAACTGGGAAGCGAAGCCTTCTCTAAATAAAGAGCTTACTACTAAAAAAAAGCCGACAAAGAATAAGTCAAAAAAAAGTAAAACAGTGAAAAAAGCAAAAATTATTTTACCTATTCACATAAATAAAGCTAGTTTAGAGGAATTGTGTCATTTAAAAGGAGTAGGTCCAAAACTTGCAGAAGCGATAATTTCTTATAGAGAAACTGTTGGAAGCATTAAAAATGAGTCTGATTTGAAAAAAGTGAAAGGAATTGGTGAGAAAAAAGTAAAAAGTATGTTACTTGACATAAATTTTGATTAGTTTTAGTGAAGAAGTTCTTTAATAAATCCTTATAAGTTGTTGAATGTATGAGCGATATGAAATTACAGTTAGGCATAGAAATAGGTGATGCCGCCTTAAAGTTAGCCTTATTTGACCCCGAGGCAAAAAAGGTTTTGAATACGGCATACTTGGCTACAGAGGTTAGTCCTTTGGATGATATCTATACTTTTGAATCCGTTTTACAAGCGTGGCTAGATCAACACGGATATGATTCTATAGACACCATCACATTGACTCTATCTGTTTTTCGAGGGGTCTTCCGTCAAATTTATATACCACCAGAAGCCTCTTCTAACATAAAAGAATATTTAACTTGGAAGTTGAACTTACTAACAGGTCTAAAGCCAGATACTTTTTATTTTGATTATCATGTTTTGCGAGGTGACAAAATTGTTGGCTTCACGGTTGTTTTAATTGCGGTTCGTCGAGTTTGGGTCGATGCTGTTCGAAAAGGTTTTAGAAGTAAGAAAATAAGCCCTCAGATTTTTGAGTTAGATGTTGTTTCGATATTTAATCTTTTAAAACAAGATGGTGTCTTTATAGAGGATGAAGTACAAGCTGTTATCAAAGTGGATGTAGCAGGCGTGGTGCTGATGTTTTTCTCTCAAGACGATATCAAGGCCATTCGCAGTGTTTCTACATTGGAATTGGTTGGTAAATCAAAAGACGATGCATTTAACTTGTTATCGCAACGAATTTTAGAGCAAGTAAACTTAGCTGCCTCTGAAAATGGAGCCCATGTAAAAACATTGACTTTGTGCGGAGAGTTGTTAAACGATCCAAGTTTTTTTGAAATTTTTAAATCAAAGTTTGACTCCTATGAATTGAAACTTTTAGACTTTTTTAATAATATTCGTTTGCCTGTGGACGAAGAAAGTGTTTCTAGTATATTAAGCTGTGTTGGGGCAATTGGGGCTTCGCTTCGTTCCAGTGGAGGTGCATCATGATCCAATTGAATTTAATTGAAGCTGCTTCAAAAACCATTGATTCTGAAAAAAAAGTGAGAACGCCTCGTGTTGCAGTGAAAACAAAAAAATCTAACACTAAGTGGATGTTAAGATTCTCTGTTCTGGCGGCGTTTTTGGTATTTAGCATAGGCTTAGTTAAAATTTTAGGAGTTCCAAAACCATTGCATGGAGTGATTCCTACAAAAGTTCTGGCTATTGTTGGAGTACAAGATCCTGCACAAGATGTGTTCAACATGTCAGCTAAAGGAAAGATAAATCTGTTAGACAAACAATTAGAATCCGAAAAAGCAGTTGAAGCAGCACAAAAAGCTTTGAGTTTAGAAACAGTGATAACGGATTTAAATCCCAGTCTTTTTAATAAAGCTAAGTCAAATAATTATTTTAGCTTCCTTCCCTTAGAACAAATTGCTTATCAAAAAGAAGCTATTGCTCAGTTTTTGGTTTTTATTAATACGGCTACTCCAGATAACATTAGTTTTTCTGATTTAGTTTTTGAAGCTCCTAATTATTATTATATACGGGGTATTGCAGAAACACCAGCTACACAAAGGAGTTTTGTGGATCGATTAAAATCTGTAAGTAAAGCAGTTAAAACTCCTCCTCATGCAGAAAATGCTCCTGTTACGGATATATCAATATTCGGAGAATACAATGTGAACAATGTTAATATAGAGCATTTGAAAAAATTTGTATTGCCCACAGAAGTTCAAGAAGAGCTTAAAACTTTTTTAGCTTTGGACAAACAAAAATCTTTAAAATTCAAAGGTTTAGATAAGGGAATAATAGAAGAGTTTGGAATTTACAAAAAGCATAGCTTTGATGTCACATTAAATACAGATTATGCTGCTTTTATGAGTTTTATTGCCGAACTTCAAAAATCAGAGCTTCGTGTAGGTATTCAAAAACTAAAAATAGAAGCGAGTCAAAGAAATTTAGTTGCTAAAATGCAATTAGTGATGTATGTAGCCTCTTAATGTCCATTCGAATTACAGGCGGTCGATTCAAAGGCCGTTATATAGAGTCTCCTTTTAACAATAGCACTAGACCATCTTCGTCTATGCTTCGAGAAGCTTTGTTTAATATACTGTATAGTGTAGAAGGCTTTTCTGTTTTAGATTTGTATGCAGGCAGTGGTATTATAGGCATAGAGGCTGTGAGTCGAGGTGCCACCAAATTAACGGCCATAGAAAATGATGCCAAACAAATTTCTTTAATTTCTCAAGCTTATCAAAATTTAGGGATCCACGAATCTTGCAAAGCCCTAAAGTCTAATGTGCTTGTTTATACAGAAAGCTTAAAAGAAAACTTTGATTTAATTTATGCAGATCCGCCTTTTACAAAAGATTATCCAGATTTGAGCTTTTTACAAAAACACTTGAGTGACAGAGGTAGCCTTGTGTTAGAATGTCCATCGAGGTCGATTCCACCATGGGGTAAATCCTTAAAACAAAAGCGTTATGGAGAATCCACCCTTTTATTTTTAAGTAAAACTTTGTAATTTGTAATTGCATGAGTAAATCGATTAAAAAAGCAGTGTATGCGGGTTCTTTTGACCCTTTTACCGTTGGGCATCACGATATAGTGAAAAGGGCTCTTCATTTGTTTGATGAGCTGATACTTTTAGTCCTTCCAAATCACTCTAAAAAATCGCTGTTTTCTATAGAAGCTCGTATTCGTATGCTCCAAGCTGTTTTTGGCCAGCAAACCAATATTCGTATAGACACTTATGATTCTCTTACTGTCGATTACTTAAAAAATCACCAAATTCAATTTTTATTGAGAGGGATTCGTTCTGTGGGTGATTTAGAAAAAGAGCAGCATTTATCTTGGAACAATAAAAGTATAAACCCAGAAATCGATACATTTTTTTTGATGAGTGCTCCCGAACATTTAGCTGTGTCTAGTAGCCTGGTGCGAGAGCTGCTTTCTTATCGACACCCTGTGTATTCTTATATCCCTAAATCCATGCAAAAAGCTTTTGATTTAGAATGGAGTCTTTTAAAATGTTAGGTTTAAAACCATTTCGATACCTCCCTAAGCCTGTGCAAATCTTAATACAAATCAATGCAGGTGTTTTTGGTCTTGTTTTGTTTGCCAGTCTATTTAGAATTCCTTTGAATAATCTTATCGTAGGTTACGGTGCGCTTGTTCCGCTATACTTTGAACAGGCTTGGCGGTTTTTGACCTATAATTTTATCCACATTCAGTTTTTTCACTTTTTGTTTAATATGCTAATGCTTTGGATGTTTGGAGATGAAGTCGCCACCCAAATGGGAAATAAACGATTTTTACAACTTTATTTGTTTTCAGGAGTTTTTGCGGGTGTTTTTAGTGTGCCCTTTTATTTGTCTGGGGCACTATCGCCATATGCAAGTATTATAGGTGCGTCTGGTGCTTTAATGGGAATTTTTGTGGCTTATTATAAATTTTTCCCCGAAAGGACGATTTTTTTGTTTATGGTGATCCCTATCAAAATAAAACATGCGATCTGGTTGCTTGTAGCTATTGATATTTTGTTCTCAAGATCAGGTGACTCTGTGGCTCATTTTACTCATTTGGGTGGTGTTTTAGCGGGTTTTATTTACATGTATTTGTATGAAAAGGACTTTCGTTTGGGTTTGAAATTTCGTCCCCGCTCTCCGAAAAGTTCTTCGCCTAAAGTTTTAGAAGGCGAAGTAGCTTATATGGATGCCGATAAACAAATGGATGCTATTTTATCTAAAGTCAGTAGAGAAGGTTTGAATGCTTTGACAGAAGCAGAAAAAGAATACTTACTAAAAGCAGGGAAAAGGGCTCGTCGTCGTCGAGGACTATAAGAGGTAAAAATGAAAAAAGTTTTAGGTTTTGGAGCCGCTTTAGTGGACATCCTTTCTTTGGTGGATGATAGCTGGGTAGAACAATCGGGAAGCCTCAAAGGGGGAATGACGCTAGTAGACGCAGAAAAAAGCAAGTCTTTACAAGCTATGCTAGACACTCCAGAATATGTGCCCGGAGGTTCTGCTTGTAATACTATAGCTGCTCTTTCTAGGTTGGGAGTCTCGTCTTCTTTTTTTTCTAAGGTGGGCAAAGATGATTTAGGGACAATGTTTCAAGATCATTTAAAAAAATCAGGGGTAGAATCTAAACTTTTAAATTCAGAAACTCCAACAGGTGCTGTGGTAGTTGCGGTGAGTCCCGATGCAGAGCGCACCATGTTTACTTATTTGGGTGCTTCAGATGAAATAGACAAAGCCGATTTAAAGCCCGAATTATTTAAGGGTTTTTCGGTGTTTTATGTAGAAGGTTATAGGGCTTTTAATGCCGATGTGTTTAAAAAATCTTTGCTTTTAGCAAAAAATGCTGGACTCAAAACAGTGGTGGATTTTGGATCGTTTGAAGTCATCCATGCGTGTCGATCTTTATTTGATAATTTGTTTTCTGAAAATTTAATTGATATTATCTTGGCAAATGAAGAAGAAGCCTATGCTTATACTCAAAAAAAAGAAATAGAAGCACTTCATGTTTTAAGGGATAAAGTCAATGAAATAGCGGTGGTGAAACTTGGTAGCCAAGGCTCACTCATTGCCTCAAAAACAGATTTTCAAAAAGCCAGTGCGTTGCAAGTCAAAGCCATAGACACCACTGGAGCAGGGGATTTTTGGGCAGCTGGATTCCTTTTGGCTTACCTTTGCGAAAAGCCTCTCCTGACTTGCGGAGAATGGGGGAGTCGAGTGGCAGCAGAAGTGGTGCAAGTGATGGGGCCACAAATCTCAGAAGACACTTGGGAGAAACTAAAAAAAGAAATCTCTTGTAGATGAGATTTCACGAAGCATTCAAAGCTCAATGATGTATAGAACACAATAGCTTTCAATGTTTCGTTTATTCTCTGTATAAGCTTTGCGAAATGATGGCTCCAAAACATTTCACTTATTTTTTAATTATTATATCTTTTTTTATACCTCTCGGGATTGAATTTTATTCGTAAATCTTTACATTTACAGGGATTTCTTTTTGGATGAGTTGGGCTATGTGCTCCATAAATTCTTTGGGTACAGATAAGACATTGGGCCTTGCGGTTTGCCTGACGACGGTATAGAGTTGCACTCCTAAAAAGTTTTTGGGGTTTTTAAAGTAAATGTTTTGGACTCTGTTGATGTAGAGATCGATTTCTGTAGAAGATGGAAGCTCTCCGTTGTAAGAACACCACATGCTTTGTATTCTTATGGGAAATTGAAGGATAGCTTCTTCGATGTTTTTTTGTATGTGTTTTAAGTGGTAGGGGCTAATGTTGATTTTTTGGAACCATTCTTCTGATCCTGCATCTAATTTGGCCCAAATCTCTCCATTTTTTTGAGTTAAATAGCGAAGCCCTTCTTGAACTCTTTTTTGGTTTAAAAGCGTGGAGTTTGTGATGAGGGTTAATTTTAGATTGTATTGACTATAGTTTTCTTGTACTTCTAAAAGCATTTTACAGACGGCTGTGAACTCTTTTATCATGGTAGGTTCACCGTCACCAGAGAGGGCTATATCTTTGATTTGTCTTTTAGAGGCATCGATTTGAGAGAAGTTTGTGAACGAAGCCAGTCCATTGCTTTCATATTCACCGATGATGAGTTTCAGTTCTTTTTGAATAGCGGCGATATCGACTCTTTGTGGAGGGCCAGGAATTTTTCTATCCACTTGGCAATAGACGCAATCAAAAGAGCATATCTTATCTAAATTCAGGTTGATTCCAATAGATAAGCCTTCGGCTCGCCTGCTAATGACTGGATAGACCCAAATGTTATTTTCCCAGAGTCTGGAGTGATCGCTCCAAGCGTCTTTTAAAGGTTTTGAATCTTCCATTAGGACTCCTTTATGTGACCGCATAATTCGCAAGTCCATCGATAGCTATTGTCTGGATTGACCACTAGAATGCCTTTGCAGTTTTCTACTGGGCAAGGCAATTCACCGATTTCTAATTCTCTATAAGTTTCTTTGTTTTGCATTTGAAATCCTATATCAATATAAATTATTTTCTAAACATTGTTTTTCTACAAAAGGGTTTCTATCCCCTTGGATTTGAAAAATTCGTTCGTCTCGAAGGCATTCTTTAGCTGTGACTGGATACATTTTATCCCATGCTTCAAACAATCGACGGTCTTGATTGGATAGTCGTATTCCATATGTTTTTTCCATGTAAAAGTGCACTCGAGCTATAAGGCCTCGAACTTCTTTTCTGGGTTGTATTTTTTTTAATTTAAAATCAACCACCGTTTCGCAAGAGCCATACATTAGAGTAGGTTCATTGCTCCATTGTGAAAACATAAAGTTCCCTCTATCGCCATTTATTTCACCGATGGCAGGGTATAAATTGTGCAAGTCTCCTTCCATTAGATCAAATTTTTCGTCTTTATTAGAACAGTTTTTTCGCCCGCCTTCTCGCCAACACTCTAAGAAGTGCCCCATATTATGAGCAGTGACGATATGCTCCCATTCAATACGGTTGGCTCTTACAAAGCTTTTGCGACGAGGGTTGTTTCTGGGTTTAAAGTCACAGGACTCAAAATTAATATGTTTTTTGTCGAAATACTCGCAGCCACAATAAATGGTCTCTCTCAGTTCTCCATGGTATATTTTTTCCATTTGCCTAGATGCCCCTCTATAGTTGTAGTGCTTTGTGTTTTGAGCCAAAATAGGACTATTCAAAAGTAAAAGCGTCACAAAGACTATAAAGACAAATAGGACTGTGATTCGTTTTGATGCAATCGTCTTAAATTTATTAATCATATGAATCTATAAAATGTAAAAATGAAAAATAGAGTGAATGGTTTAGAAAGGTGGCAAGTTGTTTATGATGGATTTAAAATACGATCAATGGCTTGAAGTTCTTCTGCAGAAAAGTCTAGGTTTTGAAGGCTCCCTATAGCGTCTTGGATTTGAGACACATGGCTGGCTCCAATCAATACAGAACTGACTGCGTCTAATCGTAAATTAAAAGCGAGAGCCATTTGAGAGAGTTTTTGATTTCGATTTTTGGCTATTTGATGGAGTTGAGTCACTTTTTGCATGGACTCTTCAACTTGATTTTCTGTTAAAAAGATGCTTTTTTTTACTCGAGAATCTTTGGGGATTCCATTCAAATAACGATCCGTTAACAAGCCCTGTGCCAAAGGAGAAAATGTGATACAGCCTATTTTATTTTGGATTAAAACACGGTGTAACTCTCCTTCTAAGGATCGATTGAACATGTTGTATTGCGGTTGGTGTATAAGGCAGGGAGTCCCCATGGATTTTAACAAGTCATATGCTTGTTGAGTGCTAGGAGCGTCATAGCTAGAAATCCCTACATACAGGGCACGCCCACTACGGACAATATAGTCCAAAGCTTGCATAGTTTCTTCTAATGGAGTTTCTGGGTCTCGGCGGTGGTGATAAAAAATATCCACATATTCTAAACCCATTCGCTTTAAACTTTGGTCCAGACTAGCGATTAAATACTTTCGACTCCCAAAGTCTCCATAAGGGCCAGGCCACATTTGCCAGCCTGCTTTAGTGGCGATGGTGATTTCGTCTCTAAAGGGGAGCAGGTCTTTTTTTAAAATCTCTCCAAATACACTTTCGGCACTGCCAGGAGGAGGCCCATAGTTGTTGGCTAAATCAAAATGGCAAATTCCATGATCAAAGGCATAGAGCGTTTTTTCTTTGGAGCTTTCGAGGCTTTCTTTTGCACCAAAATTATGCCAAAATCCAAGAGAGATGGCGGGGAGTTTTAGCCCACTGTTTCCGACTCGGCGGTAGAGCATGGTGTTGTATCGATCAGGGTTTGGAGAATAAATCACAGGGCCTCTTTGGTTTGTTTTTATAAATTTATAAAATTGATGCAGAAGAATTTAAAAAATAAAAGAATTCAAGCCAAGCGAAGGACTTATCTTTGAGTTTATTTTAGCCAGGCGTGTGTGAGACTTCATAAAAATTAAAAATATCCAGCGATGGATGTGTTTGAACTTGTTTAATTGCTAAATTTTGAAGGTTCAGCTCGAGGAATTTATGCAAGGAATTCGTTTTTTACAAGATGCTTTGGTTTTTGGAATGAAACCCGGTCTAGAAAACATGAAAAAATTGTGCACTCACTTTGGAAATCCAGAGCAAAGTTTTAAAAGTATTCATGTGATTGGCACCAATGGCAAAGGTTCTACGGCTTTTTATTTGAGTGAAGTTTTAGAAGCGCATGGCAAAAAAACGGGCTTTTTCTCTAGCCCTCATTTGGTGAGTTTGCAAGAACGAATTCGAGTGAGTGGGGTATTTATTTCAAAGGAAGATTTAGAGTTTTATTTAAAAAAAATCCAGCAAGCTTCTAAAATAGAAAAGATTTCGCCTACTTTTTTTGAGATTCTAAGCATGCTCACTTTGCTGTATTTTAGAGATCAAAAAGTGGAGTATGCCGTGCTTGAGGCGGGGCTTGGAGGGCGTTTGGATAGCACTGCTATCGCCAAAGGGGCCCATTTGATTTTGACGAGTGTGGGGCTAGACCATACAGAAATTCTAGGAAATTCTAAAGAGCAGATACTCAAAGAAAAGCTCGCTATTGGCAAAAAGGGATCGGTGCTAGTGAGGCACAATTTGGGGACTTCATTAGAAAACCATGCAAAAGTTATAGAGACTTCTTTTGGTTTTAATACTCAGATCGTTTTGACAGATACTACACTGAAATTAGAAAATCTAGGCAAACATTATCAAGAAAATGCAAGTCTATCTTTGGCGATGGCAAAAATTTTACTTGAAAATGAATACTCACATTCACTGGCTTTAAAATCTTTATCTCAATCTGCTTGGCTGGGGCGTATGCAAGTGCTAAAAAACAAAGAAAAAAAACTCTGTTTTATTTTAGATGGAGCCCATAATCCCGCGGCTCTCCATCGATTAATTCAAAGCCTTCAAGAGAATTTTCCCCATCAAAAATTTCCATGCCTTTTCGCTGCAGTTCAAGATAAAGATGTACAATCCATGTTTGTGGAATTAAAGGCTTTTGTTTCTGATTGGTTTTTAACAAAAACAGATTACAATCGATTCATTGAGATAGAAAATTTAAAAGATATTCTAGAAACTCAAGAATTAAAAGCTTCTTTAAGTGGTGAGCTTTCTAAAGAGTTTTTAGAAGATTGTCAAAATTTGTCACAAGATAAACCTATTTTAGTGGTGGGTTCTCTTTATTTGGTTGGGGCTGTTTTGAACCTTTTAAAAGACGATTACGAATCCCTTTTGCCTCTGAAAAATCTAGAGGCTTTTTCAAATGAAACTCGATAAACTTTTATGCTAATGCCTTTTTAAGTTTTTCTGTGATAGCTTCTACATTAGTATAAGCACACAATGGCAAACTGAGGACTTCTTGGCATGCTTGGAGTGTGTTTTTGTTTTCGGGATTTTGGAGGAGATCACTAAAGCAAGCTTGATGACTCAAAGCAATAGGGTAATAAATTTGATAGGGGATTTCTGCTTTTTCTAGGACTTTTATAAATTGATCTCGACTAGAAACTCGTAGTGTGTATTGAGCGTAGCTAGAAGTGTTGTATTCTTTGATCGCTGGAGCGGTGATAAAATCATAGTCTTTAAAAAATTGATTGTAGTGCTCGACCTTGCTTTTTCTGAGTAAAAGTTCTTCTTGAAAGTATTGAAGTTTAACTTGCAAAATAGCCGCTTGTAAACTATCTAGGCGACTGTTTATTCCAATGTATTTGTGTTTGTAGCGTTCAGTAGAACCATGATTTGCCATAGCTCGTATAAAATCAGCATGGAACTTCGATTTACAAAAAACTGCACCTCCATCGCCATAAATGGATAGTGTTTTGGTTGGGTAAAAACTGGTAATGGAGATAGAAGCTAAATTGCAAGAATAAATGTTTCTTTGTTGAGCTCCAAAACTTTGAGCGGCATCTTCAATCATCCAAAGTCCATGTTTTTCTGCAATCAAAGAGAGAGCCTCGTAGTCAGCACACTGACCAAATAGATTCACCGCTATAATTCCTTTTGTCTTGGGGCCAATCCAAGATTCAAGGCTGTGAGTGTCTATTAAAAAGTATTCGTCAATATCACAAAAAATGGGTTCTCCCCCCAAAAAACGGACCGTTTCGGCAGGTGCAATAAAAGAAAAATCCGGCACTATCACTTGGTCTCCTGGTTTTAATCCAAAAGCCTTGAGGGCAAGCATTAGAGCGTCTGTTCCACTGCCACAAGTGACAACATAAGGAGATTGAGTGTAACTAGAAAGTTCCTTTTCTAAACTTTGTACCATAGAACCCCCAATATATTCTCCAGATAGGAGTACTTTTTGGATGCTTTCTTCCATTTCTTTTTGGTGTTTTTGATAAGAACTCGCTAAATCGATAAAGGCTTTCATAGACTTGTAATTTATAAAAAAAACATCCATTAATCTAGTTTGTGCTGTTTTATTTTTCTTTATAGAAAGATTGTGTCTTGTTATTTTATTGGAGTTGCATTTGAATTTTAATGTGGTTATCTTTATTAGGTCTTATAATCGAGGTTTTATGTTGAGTCAAAACGAACCCTTGCGTTTGGGAAGCTTGTTTTTTGTGGCTTTAGTGGTGTCTTTGAGTGTGCATGAGTTTTTTCACGCTTTGGTGGCACTCTTTTGCGGAGACTCTACGGCAAAAGAAAGGGGGCGATTGACTTTGAATCCTTTAGCTCATTTAGATCCTTTTGGAACTGTGATGCTTGCTATTTTAGCTTTTCAAGGGATGGGGATTGGCTGGGCAAAGCCGGTCCCGGTGGACACTTATGCCCTTCGCAAAAATCGAATGATAGGTCTTGTGGCTTTGGCTGGCCCTTTATCTAATTTATTAATGGCCTTGCTAGCTTTTCAAGTTTTAATCTTAGTCCAAGCTTTTTTGTTCTCAAATTTTTCCGTTCCTTTTGTCATAGAAGCTTTAATTGTGGACTTTCTAAATGTTTTTATTCGAGTGAATATAGCCCTCAGTGCTTTTAACTTGTTGCCTATTTACCCCTTAGATGGTGCAAAAGTTTTATCCTCTTTACTTCCAGCCGAGTGGAGTCGAATGGTGGACTCCTTTTTTATTAAGCATGGGGCTCGTCCTTTGCTTCTTTTTGTACTTTGGGAGTGGTTTTTACCCATTCCAGGCCCTATTTCTTTTATTTTGGGTCCTTTTATGCAGTTTTTTATTCGTATCCTAGAATATTCTAGCTTTTACTTATAAAAACACTTGACCAATTTTAGAATAAAAACTAAAATTGTATTACAAAATTGAAGTCAGATTTTCACCCGGAGATTTTAAGGTGCCTAATCACAAATCTTATAAAAAAAGTTTACGCCAAGAAGCCAAAGCCAATGCAGTGAATCGTTCCGTTCGATCTGCTATTCGCACTAGTTTAAAAACCATTCGTACTGCCAGTACCAAAGAGGAAGCACTCCAAGAAATGCCAAGGCTTTTTAGTATGTTAGACAAAGCGGCTGCCAAAGGTCGTGCTGGTTTTACTAAAAATGCAGCTTCTAACTACAAAGCAAAAGTAGCTAAAGTCGTCAACGCATTTTAGTTTTACATTTAATATTTTTTTTAATGTTTAAACAGCATGTTTTGTGCTGTTTTTTTTTATTTAAACGCAATTGCTCTCACGGTATTTCGCACCTCTTAGGCACTCTTTCATTACACTATAGAAGCTACTCAAAGAATACAATTGAAAATTTCTAGTATAATTTATGACAATAGATTCTTTTTCAATCGCTTTTTCCAAGATCTATAGCTTCGCAAAAAAAACAAAAACCCTAATATTTTACTTCATCTTGATTTTACATTTACAGCTCTAATCCAAACACAAAAAACTTCATTATCGGCATCAACAAACTCAAATCGACGATTTTCGAATCTCCTATCCTCTTCATTACGAGGAATAAAGTCTGTTTACGAACTTTGCTCGTGACAATTCATGCGAAGCGAGTGCCAGAAACTTTTTTAATCTCTAAAAACACCTCATATTCACACACAAAAAACTTATTTCCTTTTGATATTATCGAATTCAAGTCAATAATACAGTTTTCTTTTATTTTTAATCTTTAGAATAAACTCACTCATACATTCAATAAAGCCCTTTTAGCATAGTAAACAAAACACATCCTTATAAAGTGTTTTACGATATTTGACTCTATTTTTTACGAAGTCTCACACACGCCTGGCTTTTATTCTGAAAGTCTTTCAATAAAATGATCGCATTTCAAGAATTTAGACTATAGGAGCACAAGTAATGAAAATAAAAAAGACCGTGACAGAATCCCCCTAATCTATCACGGTCTTTCCACCACTAAACAAAAGGATATATAAAACATAGTAAAGAAGTTTGACAAAAAATGTCAATCAACTAAAAATAAAGATTTTTCTTCAAAAACACCCCATATACACACACAAAACACTTCTTTATCGAGACTTCGACAGGTTCAACTCGACTATTTTCGTATATCCCATCCTCTTCATTGCCGGAGCAATCCATACGAAAAGCGTGCCAAAAAATGCGGGGATGCGTGCTTGAAATGTGAGGTAAAACTCTCCGAAAAGTGTTTCATTGAGCTTGTCGAAGTGCGTGCCAGAAATTGTCGTTCATCTTTAAAAACTTCTAACTTCTCACTTCCAACTTAAAAAAGCCAGGCGTTTGTGAGACTTCAAAATAAAAAGGTTTTTTTATTCGCTTTTTTAGAATTTGGAACAGGCAGACTTGAATTTTTAAGTTTTTGTGGAATTGTTCTTGAGTTTTTCTGTTTTATATAAGGATATGACTTTGTGATTTGGGGCGAGTTTTATTCTTGTTTTTCTATTTTTAATTGGGCGTTTTTAAGCCGTGTTTCTATTCTGTTTTTGAGGGAGCGAATCACACTGAGATAGATTTTCTTTTTGTAAACCAAGTCTTCGACTCCTGCGTCGATATTAGGGTTGTCATTGACTTCTATGACTATGGCTTTTCCATGGACTTCTTTTAAATCTACTCCGTACAGACCATTTCCAATTAAAGCAGATACGCGTAAGGCGGTTTTGATCACCCCATGTGGCACATGTTCTATAGGTATGGATTCAAATTGACCTGAAATCTCTGCTTTTTCTTTGGAGTTCCAATTGTATATTTGCCAGTGGTCTTTGGCCATATAATATTTACAAGCGAATAAAACTTTGGAGTCTAAGACTCCAATACGCCAATCAAAGGGGGTGGGGATAAATTCTTGTGCAATGATCAAGTCGCTTTTGTTAAAGAGTAAGTTGAGTTCTTTTTTTAGTTCCTCTTTGTTTTTTACTTTTACAACCCCTTGAGAAAAACTGGAGTCCGGAGATTTTAGTATTAAAGGGAAACCGAGTTGTTTTTCTATAGTGTTTTTGTTTTCAGAATGAGTGATAATTGTTTTTGGGCTAGGGATTTTGGCGACATGCATTAATTCTTGTAAATAGACTTTGTTGGAACACCTTAATATGCTGTCTGGGTCATCAATAACAGCCAGCCCTTCTGATTGTGCCCGCCTAGCAAAGCTATAGGTCGCTTTATTCACATTGGTTGTTTCTCTGATAAATAATGCGTCAAATTCTCCTACGCGGTGATAGTCTTTTTGATGGATAAGTTCTACTCTAAAACCTAGTTTTTCACCAGCATTAATAAAGTGCTGCAGGGCTTTTTCATTGCTAGGAGGGGCTGTTTCTGTGGGATTGACCAAAATAGCTAAATCGTATAGATAGTTTTTAGATTTATTAGAGTGGTAACGATTTTTTTTAAAGTATTCTTTAGCAAATAAATCAACCATTGGAAGGTGAGTTTCTGGGATTTCACTGATGCTAATGGGTCTAATGTTTTGAATATACCATTTGTTTTTATAAATGAACTTGGCCCTTAAAAGTGGTGCTTGAAAGATACGGTATAATTCTTGAGATAATTCTAAATATTGAGCACTGACATTTTGACCAAAATAAATGGATAAAACAAATTTAGTCCCAGTGAGTTTAGCTAGTTTTTTTTGAATTAAATTTTCTATGTCATCGGACACTATTTTTACTACAGCGGGTGCTTTGAAGTCTCTAATGCTTTTGACACTAGGGATGACTTTTTGTCCTCTGGCTTCTGCTAAAAGTGATACATAATATCCTTTGCTTTGATAACTGTAGTCATTGCAAAGATTAAATACCCTTAAATTTTTTTCAATGGAATAATCAGGATTAGTCAAGTAGTCTTTTGCCGAAACAATTTGGATGTCTGGTACATGAAGACGCCAGTTTTTAGTGTCACTGAGGACTATGATTTTTTTCATTTGAATTCAGGGAATAAAGGAGTTGGATTTAAATATTCATATAATTTAGCAGATTTAATGAAAAATCAAAGATAAAAGTGCGTTTTAAATAAAAGCAAAATTTCTTGGTGTAGTTTTAGTTTTGTGATTAAATAATGTATATTTTGCATATGATTTGTCCATACTGTAAACATGATGGCGATAAAGTGGTGGATAGCCGAGTCAGTGGGTCTTCTATCCGTAGGCGTAGAGAATGTTTAGAGTGTTCTAGGCGTTTTACAACCTATGAATACATCGAAATTGTCCCTTTAACTGTAGTGAAACGAGACAATAGTCGAGAGGCTTTTCAAAGAGAGAAGCTACTTGCTGGTATCACCATGGCTTGTAAAAAACGACCTATTAGCAGACAAACTATAGATGATATTGCCACTACTATCGAAAATAGCTTAATGCTTTCTGACTCTTTAGAAGTGCAATACGATCAAATCGGTAACTTGGTGATGCAAGAGCTTCGTAAACTAGACCCTGTTGCTTATGTTCGTTTTGCTTCTGTGTATCGAGAGTTCAAAGAGGTCGATGAGTTTGTCGATCAAGTCCGAGCTTTAACACCCCCTTCGACAAAAACAGAATGAGTCCTTCTTTTATTTCACTTTTTGAAAGTGCAAAAAATAAAAGTATGCTTTCCTTGTCTTCTATTAGCAATGCTTATAGGGTTTTTAATGGTGCTGCGGATGGGCTTTCTGGGGTATATTTAGATCAATACCATCAGCATTTTCAACTTCAGTTTTTTTCTTCGGAGTATTTACCACAAAAAAAAGAAATAATCCATGCGATCAAACAAGTTTTTAAGCCTGTGTTTTTGGTTGCAAAATATCGCTTGGACGCTTCTGGACAGCATTTGGAATACCCTTTGATGGAGGTAGAGATTGGAGATAAAGAGGCTTCTTCTACTATTGTAAAAGAAGGAAGGGCTTTGTTTGTCGTTGATTTATTAGATACTGTGAATCCGGGTCTTTTTTTGGATATGCGGGCGGTTCGTTTAGATATTGCCTCTAGATCCAAGTCGAAGTGTCTTTTAAATTTATTCTCTTATACGGGGAGTTTTGCCGTGCAGGCTCGTTTGAATGGGGCTATAAAAGTGGTGAATGTGGATATCAGTTCAAAAATCTTAGAAAAAGCCAAAGAGAATTATCAAATCAACCATTTAGAGCAGTTGCCTGGCGAATTTTTTAAAGGAAATGCTATGGAATATTTGAGTTATGCTCAAAAAAAATCCATTCTTTTTGATGGGATTGTTTTGGACCCTCCCAGTTTTTCTAGGAACAAAAAGCATGTGTTTAGTGTTAAAAAAGACCTTTTGAATTATGTGGAAATCTGTGTTTCTTTATTGAAAAAAGGTGGTTTTTTGATGGTGAGCTCTAATTATAGTGACTTTAGTCCAGAATCCTTGGCTAAGGATGCCATCTCTTTATTGAACTCATCGAGCGAGACAGTTAAATTGGAGTGGTCCCAAAGTCAAGATAAAGATTTTAGAGCGGTAGGGCAAGCTAAAGAAAGTTGTTTGTCTGCTGTTTTACTTTATAAAGTTTAAGAGAATGCTTCTTTTTGAGCTTATTCCTTTTCTAGCTTTTTATTTTCATAGATAATGATAGATTGGATTGAAGCATGCATTTTTTTAAGGCCTTTAGACTGATACAAAGAGTTTGATGAGCCGTTTTGATCCTTAGTCATCTAGATCAATTTCGTGTTCTTTTAGCTTTCTCCATAGGGTAGCTCGGCTAATTCCTAGTTTGTTTGCAGTTTCTGTTTTATTGCCTTTCATGAGGTCTAAAACTTTAATGATGTGTTTTTTTTCTATTTGACTTAGAGATTCGATTTCTTCTGAAGGGCTTTCTTGAGAAAGACTTTTGATACTGGTGTCTTGGTGATGCGTCAAGAATTTATTTGGAGAAGTTGTTTGGACTTGACTCACATGTTCGGGCAAATCTTCTAAACGGATCCAGCCGTTTTCGGATAGTACAATAGCGTGTTCTATGATGTTTTCTAATTCCCTAATATTGCCTGGATAATCATAAGCAAATAAGGCCATCTGAGCTGCAGGGTCTATGTTTTGAATAGATTTGCCGTGTTGTTCGTTGTATTTTAAAGAGAAGTATTTAATAATCCTAGGAATCACTACTTTTCGCTTTCGTAAAGGAGGCAGGTGGATGTGAAAGGTGTTCAAGCGGTAGTACAAGTCTTCTCTAAAAGTACCTTCTTCCATTGCTTTTTGCAGATTTTGGTTGGTGGCAGCGATAATTCGTACATCTAAATATCTGTTTTCTGTTTCTCCTACACGACGAATTTCGTGATTTTGTAAAAAACGGAGTAATTTTACCTGAGTGGCAAGGGAAAGTTCTCCGACTTCATCTAAAAACAAAGTGCCTTTAGAAGCGGTTTCAAATAGCCCCTTTTTATCTGCGACGGCTCCTGTAAAAGCTCCTTTTTTACTTCCAAAAAGTTCGCTTTCTACAATGTTTTCTGGAATGGCTCCAGAGTTTACTGGAACAAAGGCTTCTTCGGATCTTTTGCTTAGTCTATGGATGGTATTGGCCAAAAACTCTTTACCCGAACCAGACTCTCCAGTAATGAGGATGGTACTGGTTGTGGGAGCAATTTTGTACAAAGTTTTTAAGATTTTACGCATTTCTGGCGTGTCACCCAAAAGACTGTCTAGTAAATGGTCTTCCATGAGACGCGAGTCAGATTTTTGGCGTAATTTAGAGGCTAATTTTTTAACCTTTGACTCTAAAACTTCAATGGATATAGGTTTTAAAAGGTAAGCTTGAGCCCCTCTTGAAACAGCTGATTCTGCTGCAGGTAAACTTTTTGCCTCGCATAGAACAATGATTTCGATATTGGGATTTTTTTCATTGAGGTAGCTTATCATGTCCATGTTTTTATAAAATAAAAACTCTACACTCAAAAAAGCAATGTCGAATTTTGAACGATCAATAGACAAAATAAAGTCTTCCAATTGAGTGATCACCTCTATGGTAGAGTCATCAGTTTTCCAATCGTTTAAAATAGACTGTGCAAAAAATTTATTTGAATCAGCTAAAAGTATTTTCATATTTTAAAGATAGCCATGGAGGCGATACTTTAATAAAAAGATTAAACAGTGAGTTCACCAACTTTTTTTAATAGAGCTTTGCGATCAATAGGTTTGTGAAAAACAGCGGCAATATTAAATTGTTTGGCCACCGCTAAATAATCATTGGCACTGGTACGACCACCACCGCTAATGGCTATCACATTTTGGGCTTGATTGAGACGACGGAGCTCGAGTATCACTTCAAAACCATCTTGTTCGGGCATAATGATGTCTGTGATCACTACATCGTATTTTTGAACAGAGTATAGTTTTTTTGCTTCTAAGCCGTTTTTGGCAGTATCTACATCGTAGCCTGCCAAGCCAAGAGTTGTTTTTAACATCAAGTTAAAAGATTCATCGTCATCGATAACTAGTATTTTAGGCATAAATGCTCCTCTTTAAGTTAAATTGTGGGGTTGGGCCAATACACAGTAAATGTAGAACCTTTTCCAATAATTGTCTTTACTGTAATATAAGAATTTGCTTCTTTTAAAAGTAACATAGTAGTAGATAAACCTAAACCTAAGCCCTCTTTTGGTGCTTTTGTGGTGAAAAATGGGCTAAAAATTCGTTGTAGTGCGTTTGGAGAAATTCCCTCACCAGAATCTATCACTTCAATTTTAAGGTAAGTGCCAACAGGAATAGGTTCTCCATAAGGGATTTTCTTTTCGGTAGTCAAAGCAACGGTGCTTGATTTTATGAGTAAAACACCACCTTTTTGTTTCATAGCTGCAATGGCATTTGAAGATAAATTAAAAAGTATTCTGTGAAAAGCTTCCGCATAACCTAATATTTTCACTTTGTCATTTTCGACCTCTGTTTTTATTTGGATATTGGGTGGGCAAGAACTTTTTAAAAGACGGACCACTTCGTCTAAAATTAGATTGGCAATAAACTCCATAGGATCTTCGTTTTCTTTGCTATTGATGGTCCCTAGTAGTTTTTTTACGGTTTTTTTGCCCCTTAAAGAAGCTTTTAAGACTTCATAAATATAAGATTTTGCAGGTTCGTCGTCTTTTAGACTTTCTAGTGCCAGTTCACAAAATCCAATTTGAGAGCCCAAAATATTGTTGAAATCATGAGCAATTCCTCCAGCTAGACTTCCTAAATCTTCGACTCGAGAGGCATTAAAGAGACGCTCTTTAAGAGCATTTTGCTCTTTTTGTAATAGAACTTTTTCTGTAATGTCTTCTGAGAGTCCAATAATTCCATTTTGTTCTTCTTGGTTGAAAATAGGTATGTAAGTGTTGTGATAATAGCGTTCTTCATGATTTTCATCTATTATTTTAGAGTCAAATTCAATAAACTTGCCCTCTTCTGCTTGTTTTTCAAAATCATTTTCGGCCAATACACTTTGTCCAATTTTATTACCAGAAAAGGCTTCGTCGTTTTTGTTTTGTATGGTATAAACGCCTCGATTATTTTTGGACCATAATCTAAAAGGTAGGTGATTGATAAGAGTGTGCAAATAAATTTCTTTTTCTAATATGACTTTTTTGATTTCTTTAATCATATTTTGTTGTTTTATTTCTTCGAGCTTGGCGACTTTTTTAATCTTTTCAATTTTTTTTCTGTATTGTACTTCTATATCATTGCTGGTTAAAATGAGGATATAATCGTAAGAGTTTTCTTGGAGATTGTTTTTTATAATGGATAATTTAAAAGAAATGTCATTTTTTAATAGAATGGGAAAGTCTTTTTTTTCTGTATAGGGATCGATATTATTTAAGAAAGATTGAATCCGTTTGTTGAGTAATGAATTGTTTTCTACTTTTAAAATTTGATGCACACTTTTGTTGGCAAATAAAATAGTGCCTTTTTTGTTTATAAACAAGATCCCATCGCTTAAGTTTTCAACCAAATGGTGAAACACATATTTTAAATCCCCACTCCAAATAAAAAGAGATCTAAAGCTGAAATGTAAAAATACAATTAAAAAACCGATAGAAATTAAAGTAAAGGATAGGAAATTAGTGGAGGTGTTGTGGTGGATTTTGGGGATAATGATGTCGAATAAAAAACCAATAAAAAAACTAAGGAAATAAATGGGAATGATTCGATGGAATGCAAGGGCTTCATCTTTTCTCTTGATCTCATATTTTTTAAGTAGTATGAATAAAAACAAATATGCAATTGGAAGTAAAAAATACAAATAAAGAAGGATATGAGCGGTGATGATAATAGAAAAGGGGCCCAATAAATAAAGAATTTTATCGGGATATAAAAAGTGTGCTAAAAAGAGCAATACACTGGTTGCCATCCCTGTGTTTTTCCAATGTTTCCAAAAATTGATTGAAGTTTCTTCAAAAAACTGAAAAACAACTTGAATCATATAATAGCCAATTTGAACCCAAAAAAAAGCTTGTAAATAAAACCAAAAAATTTGATTGGAAGGGCTTACAAAAATTTGGGTGAGTAGGGCTAGTTTTACCCATGCAATGCTTACTTTTGTTAGATTTTTTAATTCCTGTGAAGCCACCGTTTTTTTTCTTTTGAGCCGCAAATGGAATAAAACAGCCACTAAAATTAAAAACTCAATGGCATAAGCATAGATTAGTAAAAGATTTTGCTTGAAGAGTAAAACTTCCATACACTCTGAATTTATAAAAAAAAACACCATCAATAACATGTTATTTGTTAAATAACATGTTAAATGCTAAAATTCTTTCCTTAAAAATATAGAAGCTTTATTTTTTTCTTTGAATTCCAAAACGCAAAGTTTTATCGTAAGTGGATTTATTGGAAAATCTCTCTATGGTTTCTTTATCTTTATTGGGATTAGGGAAGAATTTTGTCTTTAGGTCTATTTTGGTAATATACGCTCCTGTACCCACATTTTTTTTGTCCACAGACAATAAAGAGTTGCTACGGCGTGGTGCCCATTCTACAAAGAGAGACAAAGCCCCTGTACTCGAAAAATAAGAATGAGATGGAATGACCAAATCTTCTGAGAATCGTTGCACAAAAGCCCCCAAATTGGTGTAAACAGGGATGTCATATTGTAGAAGTAAAGAGTCCCAAGCAGGGTCTTCACTATTAGCTGACCCTCGAGGCACATCTAGTTTGATTTCCCAAACCACTCCATTTAAGGGGTTTTGTGTGGTGTCTATAGATTCTACTAAGCTATTATTAATAAAACAATCTAATTTGGAGCTAGAGTAGTTATACATACAAGTTCTAGATGGTGAAGAGTAAGGGCTACTTTCATTGGCTTTGATTTGAGAAACAAAGTCTTTTAATTTCACTGAGAATTTTATTTTTGGATTTCCTGCTCCAATCACGCTCACCCAAGGATTATCTGTGACAGGAAAATTTCCACTTTTGTCAGTAAAAGCACTAGCACCAAAGGACGACAGACGAATTCGATCTCCTTCTTTGATGATAGCATCGACTTCAAGGGGGTAAAAAATAGACATTTGTGAGTTGTTATTGATTAAGTTGAAAGAAGAAAAATCCTTTTCTAGAATAGGTAAAGGACCAGACCTTTCTCTTTGAAGTATTTCTAAAGAAGAGTCTATGGTATTCAAGGGTTCACTGGCAATCACACTGAGGTTATAAAAAGAGGCTTCTTGAATAGTAGAAGAAACTAGAACAGGGCCAGCGAGGTCTTCGGCTAATATAGAATTGCTTTCATAAGTGGCACCGCTACCTTTGTGTTGAATGACTTTTCCTGCACCTAACAAAGGACGACCTTGATATGAACCTTGATAAGGCCCGTGGGTATTTCCATGGGAAAATGCAGGGTTCAGGTTGATGGTAGCAATAGAATCATTAATAAAGTTATATTGATTGGTAGATAAGGTTTCGGCTGGAGCCACTCCAAAAATAATAGAAACATGGTCAGGTTTATGTCTTTCATCTACAGGGCGGCTAAATACAAGTCGAATGTGTTCCGCTAAGCCGTCTTCGTTTGCATCTGAGATGCTTGCATAAGTGAGAGGCACTGGAAGGATTTTTAATGAAATAGGGAGCTTTGCTTGAGGACAGTCAGAAACTCCATTTTGAGCCAAATCTTTAATGGAAGATTCTGATTGGAGTTGTCCATACATGCCTTCTTGTACTACAGAAGATTCATCGTCAGAAAATGAAATGTCAAAAACCCATACATTCAAGGAGTCATTATACAAAGAAGCAGAAAGCACTTGTGGATTTGCATCGGTTAAGGCTTTATCGCTAGAATAGAGATTTAAAGGAAAAATAGCATCTGGAGATAAAATAGGCTCACTAAACTCGATGAATACTCGATCGAATATGGCTTCGGGCAGTCTTTCTAAAACAGATACTGATAAAACATGAGGACTAATACCATCGGTATAAAAATCGGCGTGTTCTATTGATTTTCCATCTATTTTACTGATTAAAACCAAAGAACCACTAGGGTTGGTAAGCGAAGAAGAGTCTTGAATAGATATTTTGGCTGTTAAAACTTTTCCTTGAATCACCGCATCACTTGTCTCATAAGGATGCCCTTGATAAGTGAAAAGGATTTTTTCAAATTTTTGTCCGTCTTGATATTCATTAGAGAGTGTGATTTCTATGGCGTCTCCAAGTCCATCACAGTCTGTATCTATGATTTTAGCTACATCTATGATAGGCCAAGGAGGGAGCTCTTCTATATTCAAAAAAGCAACTGCTTGGTGGTATTTATAGACAGAAGAGCTGGTGTATGCGTCTGCATAAATATGAGTTTTATTGGCTTCTGGTGCACTCACATAGATGGTGACCATACCGTTTTTTAAGGGAATATTCGTGATTGGCTGTGTAGAAGTAGGGGAACTCCAAAATTGTACTTTGGAATCATCTGAAAACAAAGAAATAGTCATCTCTTCGTCACTTATAAAGTCTCCAATGCTATCGGTCATCACTACCTGTAATTCAATCCTTTTGTTTTCATAAACTAAAATGCTATCGGGACTGAAATAGAAAAAGCGAGGAATGAGTGGGGTGGTAATGGTGTCTATTTCTACATTGGTGCGTACCACTGTACAAGCACAGTCATAGCTATTCGATAGGTTGGCATAGCGATTGTCCCAAGAAACCCACTCGATGTAATTGTTTCCATAGCTTAAAACAGTGTCTAAGCCAAAGAAAAAATGATCTTTGCGACTGGGGGGATCGTAAAGCACATTTAATAAACTTCCATTGTATTCAAAAGCATCTAAATTCCCTGTAGGAGAAACCGAACTTTCTCCAGCGTAATTAGTTTCATAAGTGGTTTTTTCGAGTGAATATCGAGGGCTAACGAATGGAGAATTAAAGGTCAAGTCGATATTTTTGGGAGTTGCAGGGCCACTTTCGGGAGTGTAGTCTGGAGTGTATCCGTAGATGTGTTTTCCATGATAGTAAGCCGCCACATAAGGACTTTGGGTGTAAGCAAATTCGTTTTTTCCATTGACTTTTTCTAAATAAGTAGTTTCTGTACCTGTGTAGAGCGGACCTTTAGTGAGGTCAATGCCTACAAAAGGAACTGGATCGTCTGGATTCAAATGGGGTCTTAATGACCAAGAGTTTTCTAAAGAGCTATAAGTGGTACTCAGCATCAGTTCAAACATGTAGCTACCAGAAACAGCTAAGTTTCCTTTTAAAGTGATAGGCAAATAGTAGCCTCCAGAAACTGCATCAGGTACTGCAGAGCCAATATTTAAGTTGCCTGCTCCTTTCATTTGACCCGTGCCATCCCATATAGAGCTGTTATAGCTAGTCCCTACAGCAGGTGCACTCAAATACAAGCGAAGTTCTAAGTCGGTGTAGTGTACTGTATCTTGGTTGGTTACAATAAAGAAAAATGTGTTGCAGTCTTTGTAATCTGTACAGTTTGTGTTTTTGGTGGTGGGTTTTATGACTATTTCTAAGTCCACTAGAGTGGCGTGTTCTGTGGTTTTAAAGCTTAAAGGAGCAGAAGTGCTAGCTCCAGAAGAGGCTACAAAGTGATAAGTGGTATTAGGAGATAAATTTTGAAGACTCACCTCGTGAAACAAAACGGCTTGACCATTGTTGCCTATTTGTTCTTTATCTAAATTGTTGGGGCTAGTCCCGTATCGAACTAAACCATTAGTCATAGCATCTGGAGTCCACCAGTAAATTTTTGCACTTCGGTTGTCTACTTGGCATATAGTGAGCCCTTCGATACTTGCAAGCACGGGGTCCATAGTAAAAGAATACCAGTATCCATGATTATCATCGGTAGAAATATTTCGACGCACATCGATCCCTTCTAAAAAGAAGTAATAAGTCACACCGCTTTGGAGCCCGTCGATTTGCAGTGAACCTCCTTTGCTTGCACTGGGGGTGCTTTTATTTAGAGCTTTGCTTGGATCTGTGGTGGTCCCATAAAAAACAGTGACTTTGGCGATTTCATCGGTATCCCAACTAATAATAGCCGAAGTGTCAGAGATGGGCACAGCATGTATATTACTAAAAAGAGGCCCTTCGTTGTCGGGGGGTAAATTTTTGGCCAAAGATTGAGCTGGAATAATAAGTTGTGCCGAAAAGTCAATACAAGTTTCTGTGGCTGTATAGTCTTCCCAATCATCCAAAAGCACTGCTTCTGGGTGTGCTCCTCCCATTAATGCCCCTCTTGGGCATTTGTATGCATAGGGGAGCCCTCCTGCGTTGTAGCCATCTGGGTTTGCAGCACGGTTGTGAGGGTGGTTTAAGTTTTTATCTCCTGCTCCCATTAAAAAAGAAATGTCCCATGGATTGGCCCCAAGATTATAATAAATGTTGTCAAGGGCTACTTTTAGGTATTGTTCATCTTTGGTAATATCGTAGAGCATAAAGACGGCATTAGTGGCTCCCATATTGTAGCGATTAAAACCCCAATCCGAAGAGGTCCACACCAAGTTATAAGGGGCTTCCACCGTGAAGTTTCCATAGGCATTGGTGCTTACAATAGAGTCTCCTTGAGAGCCATCATCGGTGAGGCGTGTGAAGGTGGCTATAATTCGAGTCATGAGGGTGTCTCTTTCACTTTCACTAATACCATAACTCTGTGCTATTTCTTCAGTAGGTAAAATGAGTTTAGCAAAAGAAAAAAGCACATAAGCGTGGACATTTTCGTAGTCCGTCATCCATCCACCAGGATAAAATCCACTCTGGTGACCCATAAATCCACCTCTAAAATATGGCAAATTGTATAGGTAGTTGGTGGCATTGTCATTGATGGCTGTGTTTTTGTACAAGTCAAAAGCATAAATGGTGTCTTTGGTCGCGTACCAGAGTCCCAAAGCAGCTGCAGCCGCATCGTCATATTTTTCTCCACCACCAGTATAAAAACCATTCAAGTCATCGGTGTTTTTGGGGTAGTTGGGCTTTAAAACTTTGGCGTAAATTTCTTTGGCAGCTTCGATGAGTTCTTGAGAATAGTCGGCGTCAAAGACCTCCCAACCCATAGCAAAGTGAGTCATAGCAGCAATGTAAACTCCTGCGACATTGGAGCCTATCCCTTTACCTACCACACGATCAGGGCCCCCCTTGTCGGGAGATTGAGCGTCTTGCTTTTCGGGAACATCCCAAAACAAATGGTCGGGCATGGCTACACCTACAGAATGGTACATATCTCCTTGATCTATCAGGCCGTCTTTTTTAGAGGCTTTGTATAGTTTATAAATATAATCAACCCCTATTTTTGCTTCGTACAAAACATCGGGAATACCATCTGTGAAAACGGTATCATCATAAGATTTGCCGTAGCGATCCTCGGCTTTGTCTTGGTAAACATTGTAAGTCATGGCAAGTACATAAGCCGCATAACCAAGAGTTTGCGATACCTTAAAGTGGTCTCCACAGTCGTGCCAGCCACCTGTTAAATCGTGGCCAATTTCGGAACCATCTTGAAGATGGCAGGGCCCGTGTAGTTGAGAGTGAGTGTCTCCACAGCGATTCACCCCAAAAAATTTAAGAGAGTTTTCAAAAATTGCATTAAAAATGGCATCGTGCAACCAAAAAGTAGCCGAAGTGTCTGTACCAACAACTAAATAGTAACGACCTGGTTTAGTTAAACTTGAAAAATCTGCTCTATACAAAGTCTCTGTATTAGAACTAGGGCTATTAGAGCCAAAGTCATAGACTTGACTGATAGAGTTAAATGCACCGTTGACCCAGATATTGGGTTTGTTAAATACTCCTAAGGAGCTTAAGTTACCACTCCAAGCTTCTTCATTGTTAGAGGCGTCGATCACCTTAAATGAAGTTGCCGTGGGGTCGGCCACAAAAGCATATTTATGTAAGTCTTGAGGTCTAAAGCCGACTTGGTTTACCCTTATGGATCGTCGATTATAAACATTTAAAGAGTCCAAGTACCTCCTGTCACAATCCATACAAGTGTTGTCTATTTCTGGCAAAGCATAGTTAAACTCTATGAATAAAATCAGTAACAGGAGAATGTGGTTTAAATATCTCATTCTTTTCACCTTTTTTCTTGTCGTCTAAACCCAAAGGAAGATGTCTTTTCTTCTTTTGTTTTTATACGGTCTCCTTTTTTATAAGAGTCTTCTTCGCCTGTAGCGTCTATTAAATAGGTCGCTATAGATGAGAAATTAAAACGAGCTATATAAGGGCCAGTGGCAATTTTTTTACCATCGATGGATACGGGAGCTTGAAAATCTTGACTGATCCATTCTAGATTTAGAGATAGTACTCCATCTATTGTAATGTGTTCGTATCCAATTTGAGAGAGTATAAATTTATATTCAGTGGCATTTACAAATTGTCCCAGATTGTCATAGAGCGACAATTCAAAAGAAATTAGGAAGTCCCAAGATTTTTCACCAGCAACTTCTACCAAAGCAGAGGGCATGGTGATCTCGATATTAAAGACAGGTCCTCCGTGTTTATAAGTGGAGGTATCGTAGCTAGCTTCACCAAAAGTAGAATACAACTGTTTTTTTCCTTTGGCCAAGGGGTGTTCTTTGTCTTTATTTAAGACTGTGAGTCTAAAGTGCTCCTCTTTACTGGGCAAGACTCCATTATAAATATTTTCTTTTGATCCAGAAGAACTAAGGTTGTTGAGGATGTTTACTTTAAAAGAAGTCTTCTCTGCTGTAGCCCCTTTGACTTGAATCCAAGGATTTTCTTCTCCTGGGTAGTTTCCAGCGACATCATGAATTTTTGAAAGCATATTTTCTGGGACCAAACGAATCCAATCACCAATACGAATAGCATCCGGAGCCTCCGCATCGTAAATTAAAGAAATTCTACTTTGAGAAAGGCTATGTTTTGTTGGAGAAAAGGAAGTGATTTCGGAACCGCGTTTCCTTTGGATTATTTCTTGGCCATCTTCTGCTTCTTTTATAGATTCTGAAACTCTTAAATCCAGAACTTCCAAAGAATTAGTGCTACTTTTTTGGGCACTCAATAGAATAGGAGGAGCTTTGTCAACTAATGGGTAGCTTTTGTCAAAGAAACCGCCTTCTGGACCCAATCGAGGTTTTACCTTTCCGTAGCCATTGTAATCACCAGAACTTGTCCCTAAGGGATAACTTTTATCAGAAGGAATGGTGATAATTATTTTGGATAAAGAGTCTCGAACTTCGGTAGAGTCAGTGATTACATTCGTAATTTTACCGTCAATAGTATCGAGGTGGCCTTCGTATTTCATATAAGGATCAGAAACTACAAAATCATGGACCCAGTCTTTGGGTGAAAAATTCTTGATGGTAGAGGGAGAGCCCCAATCTATTTCAAAGCTGTCTAGCATGTCTTTTTCTCTTAACTTCTTTTCAAACAGCAAGTATATCTCGTCTAATTCTCCGTCTCCCGTGAAGTCTCTCATTTCTGCAAACTTGATGGCCACAGGTTTTGGAGTTTCTGCAATGATCACAGATGGGTTGCAACCATTCACAGGGTCTAGTCGATTGGTTTTAGAATCTGTAACCATAAAGCTAGGGGCAATAGAAGCTTTATAGCCTTTTTTTATAAGAGACCCAGCTGTGTTTCCTTTGATGGAGTACAAGTAGCTTTTTCCATCGTCATCGGACTGTGCATTGCCTATGATAGTGATGGTCGATTGCTCCACTAAATTTCCATCAGAATCGTGGATCACTAAGGGCCAAGTAGAGTTAGAGGCCAGTGTGACCTTTTCAGAAAATGCGATTTTAAGAGTGTCTTCATCTCCTCTAGGTTCTGGGTTTTCTAGTAGAGTCACACTAATCAAAGTCGGGGCAATTCCATCACTAATTTCTACACTTTCTTTGGTGACCACATTGTCTTCAGAAAGATATATTGTAACATTGCCTCTAGGAGAAGCGGTTGGGGGCACAGAAACACCAGTGAGTGGAATGTGGACTATGTTTTCGCCTATAAAATTAGACTGAATATGAAGCATGTTTCCGGAGTTCTCTTTTTCATTTTTTGGATCTATGAATTTCACTAAAATACTATCGATACGAATATTTTCTGTGAAGTTTGTGCTAAAGTTGATTTGCAAATAGTCTGCCATATCATCACAGTCTGTGTCTAAAGCTATAACACTTTGAGGAAGGGGATAGGTGGACTCTGCATAGAAACTTTGACGAGACTGGTCTTCGTCGTCTTCTGGGTCTATATATATCACTTGAATGGTGTCTCCACCGAAAAAGGATATTTCTTTGGTGTCGTTTCTATCTGCAGGTGATTTGGAAACAGCAGAAACTAAAGTGTTGCTTCTAAAGTTCCCAGTCTCTTTGCCTTCTGGATCTAGCTTGACTCGTAAGGTATCACCTTGTCTATTGTTAATCACAAGAGCATATAAAATACCGCTATATTTGGCTTTGTCTTTATCATTCAAGTAAATATAAAAAGAAGTATTGCCCGGTTCTGTTGGGCTTGAAATAGCGTTTCCAGAAGCGTCTGTAATACGCAAGTTACTTGCAGAAGCATTCCCTTTAGTAAATTGAACGAAGAAGTTTCTGTTTTCAAAATCACACCCGCCATTTTCTGTACAACTTTGGCAAGTAGGATCTGGGCCAGCAAAAACAGTAACATCGACTTTATTAGAACCAATCGTCATTTTTACAGGGATGTTGAGATCATACATATCAGTAAGCACATTATATTTTGCAGCAGAGGCAAGATCTTTAACTTCAGTACCATTAGCCCAAATACGAGTAATAAAACCACCTTCTGTTACACTCGCTGTCCCTTTAAAATAGACTGTACTGCTATTTTGATCTAGTTCAACGTGAGAACCGTTGGATACGTTAAATGGAGGTTCAAGGGTGAGACTGATTTCATAGTTAGCGCGTTTGGTTGTCATTTCTTGGTAAGAAGGACTATAACCCCAAATAAATTCATCTTTTCTGTAAACGACAATGTACGGATTGACAGGAATATTGTCATCTATATCTCCATAGTCTTTGTCTTCAAAAGGCATGCCATCGTAAAAGGCGCCGTCCACTTCTTTAAGATGAGGGGACCATGACCAGTCTCCTGTTTCTTTCGTCATTCTCTTATTAGACGGCTGACGTAGTGTTTCACATGTCAAGTAGCCATCATTAGAAAGGCCCTGAGAGAAGCCTAAATCCATACGAAGTCGAGAGGACGCTTTGATCGTTGTAGAACCTAATGGGACAGGGAAATACCATGAATAGGTTCCAGTGGCGGCATTATAGGTGTCTTCTAATTTTACTGCTTTTGCATTTCGTAATAAATCTCTAATTTCTCTATCGGTTTCACATGGTTTATTAAATCCACCTTCATCATAAGCTTGGCATATATCTAGATCAACAAGGAATGCGCATTTTTCAATTTCTTCTGGTTTAGCGGTTACATATAAACGTAAAGTTAAGCTATCAAACGCATAGGATTCGTTGTTGTATATATTCAAATCAAGAAAATCTAATCCACCAAATTCATATTGGTAAGTTCTCACAGAAAAATCATACCAAGCCACAGGTGTTGTAAATTTGAGAAGATTGCCTTTATTATCTACCGATTGGAATTGACCATTGCTCTCGACCATGTAATAATACGTGGTTCTTTCTTTAAGTCCACCAATTTTTACATAATGGAATTTGGTGGGGATTCCAGAGATATCTGCATTTTTTGTTCCAGAATTCCAAGCAAATTCACTTGCTTCAGAGTGAGGAATGGTATCCCAATAGATTTTAGATTCATATTCTCCATTAGGAGTGTACCACATGATTTCGGCACTATCGGCACTCAAATTACATACAGTGACATTTTCAATTATGGCATTTTCTACAGTATTCAAAGTCGTAAAAGAAAATGGCGTTTGAGTACTATCCACTAAGTATTTTGCCGTCATATTATTTTCATTCAATGCGTTAAATGCACCAGCATAGAAGTAGTATGTTGTTCCATTTTTTAAGCCCCTCAAAATGATTTCATGTTCGATGGCGGCTACATTATTGTCTGGAGAAGCAATCGTGTTCAAATCATTTTCACTAGTACCATAAAAAAGAGCTCCTGTACCACGTACATCTAACTTTAATTTGACAATGGCTGAATCCATACTCACGTGAAGAATTTCCACATTGATTTTTGGTGCTCTAGTGTAATCAACTTCTTGTGCGGCAAGCATACTAGCACTTATGAATGTGGCTGTGGCATCAATACAAGTTTCAGAAAGATGGTAGTCTTCCCAGCTTTTGTTTGATGGAACCCAAGAGTTTGTTGCTCCTGGCTTTACTCCTCCAAATAAGGCTCCCGTAGGAGGGCGGTATTTGTATCCAGCTCCTGGAAAGTTTTTCCCTTCTGGGTTAGCGGCACGGTGATGCGGATGAGCATCATTTTTATCTCCAACACCTAAAATAAAAGAAACATCCCATGGGTTTACACCAAGCATGTAGTTTAATTGATTAATTCCTAATTGGTACATTTCATCTGCTTTCCAATCAGGACTCCCCATTGTAGGCAAGCTCAGATTGGTTAAATCTTTGGCGACATCGGCATAAGCGAGTACTTCAAAAATATTACCTGCTTGATAACGATTATAAATCCAATCTTGATCTGTATTCATACTAAACCAAATGGGATCATAAGATACAGTAGTATTTTTCCAGCCAATAGAACCTGTTGGCAAAACGATAGAAGTAGATCCGTAATTACTCATATCGCCAAGATTATAAATCATATTGGCGACGACATCTTCAATATACTCTAAACGTTTGGTTTCATTAATACCGTATAGTGCGGCTTGTTCTGGTGTTTTAAGTATTAGCTTATAAAAGGCATAAAGAGCGTAGGAATATGCATTAGCCCAAGAGGTGTTTTTTACGTTTTTCAAAAAACCTTTATTTTCAGTGACAAACCAACCACCGTTAAAGAACCCTGCACCATCTGCAAATTCTTGTGTTATGACTGGATTTAATGTACGGCTTTCTGCAGCGTCATCAAGATAAGCTGGATCTGCTGTGGCATAAAAAAGGGAAATAGAAGCTAGAGCTAGGTCGTCAAAAAATTCGTTGTTCCCATTATAAGCTGGGGAAGACCATCCAGCGGGTATTGTGTTATTCACAAAAGGTTTTCCGCCATCGTAGGTGCTTTTTCCTGTAGCAAGGCTTTTTGCAAAGTCATACATCTTTTTAGCTACCATTAAGCAACTGTCTGCAAAGGGTTTGTCAAACTGTGCATAGTCTTTTGCAAGAATCGCAAGACCAGCGGCTGTTTCACCACCAATATTTGCACCAATTTCACCGAGACGAACCGTTCTAGAAGCAGGACCACCTCGGTCAGTCGCCGTGGCGGTATTTCCAGTAGGTAAATTATCTTGGTGTTCAGGACGACCCCACCAACCGTGATCCGATCCAAAATTCCCGACAGAAAGAGCCATGTCATCAATGATGCCTCCAGCACGATTATAGGCTCTAAGTACAAAATCTGCACCGTGTTTCGCTTCACGTAACATATCTGGAATACCATCTATGGCTGTATTACCATGGTTATACTCGTATTTATCGTCATCTGCCATTGGGTTGGTGGCGGCTAACACTGCTGCCACCATAAAGGCATACATTTGAGTTTGAGATTCTTTGAGGTGGTCTCCACAATCGTAGTAACCACCTTGTAAAGTTCCCGCTAAAGCTGGGTTAAAAGGACCGCGCACATCGGCGGCATCTGTGACGACGGGACCGCCACCATCTTTTGTATGGCTTGCTGGGTGAAACCAAGATTCAGAATCACCACTTCTATTGATTCCATAAAATTTTAGGGTGGCGGAACGCACCATGGAATAAACATCATTGCTAATGATAAACGTAGCAGAAATATCACTACCCACTTTGACACGTAGTCGTTGATTGGTGGGGAGGTCTAATGGAAGATTTCCAATTTGAATTGTTCCAGAGGGGCCTACAGTAGAAACTTGATAGCGTAATTGATCATTTGTAGCAGCGTTAGTGCCAGCAATAATAGTCCAGTCAGAAGCGGTTGTAGTACCACTAGATTGGAATGTTCCAGTGTATTTTGGAGTAAAAGAATTTCCCATAGAATCTACCACTTCAAAAGAGCTTTCAGAACCCACATAATAAAAGAGCCTTTCTGCGTCTTTTTCTAAATATCCAGCTTGATTGACTCGAATAGGAGAAATTTTTAGATTAATGGCATCTAAATAAGCTTGATTTAATGTGTCTGGAATTAGTGCTGTTGGAGCAAAACTTGCTGGAGTCCTATTTTTAGGCACCATGCCTTTTTTAGTTGTGACTGTTGTATCATAATTATCGAAAACAGTACTATCCCATGTGAGTGGATATACAGGCCGAATTAAATCGTATGGAGTCGGTAAATTTTGTTGTGCATTAGTTACAGAAAAAACAAATAACAGTAATAATAAATAAGCAGGCACAAGTTCTCCTTTAAAATTCCATTAAAACAACAGACTAAAACTCAAAAAGTTTTAGTACATCAACCCAAATCCATCGTGTATAAAATAGGTTTATTCTTTAATAAAGCAATGATTCAAAAGTAAAATTCATAAAAAAAAATGAATTAAAAATTTTAAAACCCCAACTAAGGGTAATTTTGTGATAAAAATCATGTAAAAATGACCGAGAAGATAAAAAAAGCCCTAGTAAACACTAGAGCTTCAATTTCAATTATTAGATAAAGTTTTAGTCTTTACCACCAGTGAAAATAATGGCTAAAACAGTAGCAACAAAAGCAGCCGACACAATTAAAAACTCCCAAGGATTTTCTAAAACTGATTTTGATGGTTTGGCAGGAGCATCTTCTCGAGTCGCTTCCTCTTTGGCTTCTTCTTGGGCAACTTTTGTTTCAGTGGACTCTACACTTTCTGCAGTTTCGGTTTTAGCTTCTAAAACTTCAGTTTCTTCTTTTGCAGGCTCTTCCTTTTCTTCGGTGGCTTCTGCTGTGGCTTCTTCTTTTGCTTCTGCTTTTTCTTCAGTCACTTCCTCTTTGGCTTCTTCTTTTGCTTCTGCTTTTTCTTCAGTCACTTCCTCTTTGGCTTCTTCTTTTGCAGGCTCTTCCTTTTCTTCAGTCGCTTCTGCTTTTACTTCTTCTTTTTTAGCAGGTTCGGCCTTTGTTTCTTTGGCGGCTTCTGCTTTTACTTCTTCTTTTTTAGCTGGTTCGGCCTTTGCTTCTTTGGCGGCTTCTGCTTTTACTTCTTCTTTTTTAGCAGGTTCGGCCTTTGCTTCTTTGGCAGCTTCGGTTTTAGTAGCTACGGGAGCTTTTGTGTCCGTTTTTGCCTCAGCAGCAAAACTAAGTACAGAAAGCAATAAAGCTAAAACAGTAATTTTCTTAAAAGTCATAGTTTCCTCGTTTATTTTATAAAAGTGATTCACTTATCATTAGAAAGATAATTTTTATTTTATGAAGGTGCACTTAAAATTTATGATATTTTAATAAAAAGAGGAAAAAAATGCATAAAATAATTTTTTTTTAGTTAAAAACATCAAATTTACTCTATTTATTTAAAAAGAAGCGAATAAAAGCATATATTTGCATTTTAGTAAGACATTTTACTCACAAACATATGGATGAGGTATTTATGGAATTTCAATATGAAACATTAATTCAATACGGCGAAGATAAAACAGAATATGTAAACATTTCTAAAAAAGGTGTTTCTACTTCTGAGTTTGAAGGCAAAAAAGTACTCAAGGTCACTCGAGAGGCCGTGCTTCAATTGACTGAAGCGGCGTTTAGTGAAGTTAGCTTTCGATTAAGACCCAAACATACTAAACAAGTAGCCGCTATTTTAGACGATCCCGAAGCGAGTGATAATGACAAGTTTGTAGCACTCACTATGTTACAGAATGCAGTGGTTTCAAATAAGGGAGTCCTCCCTTTTTGTCAAGATACAGGAACTGCCATTGCCTTTGTAAAAAAAGGGCAAAGGGTTTGGACCGATTTTGATGATACTAAAGCCATTTCAGAAGGTGTTTATAATGCTTATACCAATTTGAACTTGCGTTATAGTCAAGTGGCACCTCTTTCAATGTACGATGAAACCAACACTGCATGCAATCTCCCTGCACAAGTGGATATTTTGGCAGAAACAGGCGATGAATTTAAGTTTTTATTTGTGGCCAAAGGCGGAGGATCTGCGAATAAAACCTATTACTGGCCCATGACAAAAGCCCTTTTAAACCCAAAGTCACTAGAAGCTTTTATATTAGAAAATGTAAAATCTTTGGGAACAGCAGCTTGTCCGCCCTATCATTTAGCCATAGTGATTGGAGGCTTGAGTGCAGAATCCAACCTAAAACTGGTAAAACTAGCTAGTTGTGGTTACTTAGATGAGCTACCCAATTCGGGCTCTTCGTGTGGGCGTATATTTAGAGATATAGAAATGGAAGAAAAGGTGCTTCGCATTTGTCAAAAAACAGGACTTGGAGCACAGTTTGGAGGCAAATATTTTGTTCACGATGTTCGAGTGATTCGAGCTCCTAGGCATGCAGCGAGCTGCCCTGTTTCTATGGGAGTCTCTTGTTCAGCCGATAGAAATATCAAAGCAAAAATAGATGAAAATGGCCTTTGGTTAGAAAAAATGGAGCACAATCCAGAACAATACCTTCCAAAAGATGCAAAAGCTGTAGACTTAGACCCAGCCATAGAAATCGACTTAGACAAGGGCATGCCTAATGTTTTAAAAGAACTTTCTAAATACCCTGTCAAAACTAGATTGTCCTTGTCTGGAACTATGATTGTAGCCAGAGACATTGCCCATGCTAAATTAGCAGAAATGCTAGAAAATGGAGAAGAACTTCCGGATTACTTTAAAAACCACCCCGTATATTATGCTGGGCCGGCTAAAACTCCAGAAGGGATGCCTACAGGAAGTTTTGGTCCGACCACCGCCGGTAGAATGGATTCTTATGTAGATAGTTTTCAAGCCAAAGGGGGGAGCATGATCATGGTGGCCAAGGGGAATCGATCTCAAGCAGTGACCGATGCCTGTAAAAAGCACGGAGGTTTCTATTTGGGTTCCATTGGTGGTCCTGCAGCTATTTTAGCGGAACAAAACATTTTATCTAATGATATTGTGGCCTTCCCAGAACTTGGAATGGAAGCGATTCGAAAAATCACTGTGAAAGATTTTCCTGCTTTTATTATAGTAGATGATAAAGGGAATGATTTTTTTGAAACTCTGCTCTAATAAATAAAACTCTATAAAATAAAAGGAGTCTCAATGGAAGAGACTCTTTTTTTGTTTAAACATGCCAAACGCAATCTACTTTGGACTCGCTTTGATTTATTTTAAAGTTCGGGACTTTTTCCGGTAAGCCTTTCAAAAATTTCAATGTATTTATCTTGTGTTTTTTGCACAATATCTACAGGGATTTCTGGACCAGGTTCTGTTTTGTCCCAGTCCAAAGTTTCTAACCAATCACGGATATATTGTTTATCAAAAGAATCTTGATTTTCACCTTCTTTATAAGTGTCTTTGGCCCAATACCTGCTACTATCAGGGGTCAAAACCTCGTCAATCAGGATGATTTCGCCATCGACCTCTCCAAATTCAAACTTGGTGTCAGCCAAAATAATGCCTTGTTTTTCTGCAATTTGGCGGGCTTTTCCGTAAATGTCCAAAGTCATATCTCGTAGTTTTTCACCGACGCTTTGGCCTGTCATTCGAATCATTTCTTGGTAGCTTATATTAATATCATGGCCTTCATCCATTTTTGCACTAGGAGTGAATAGAGGGGGCTCTAAAATACTGGAGAGTTTTAAATTAGGAGGGAGCTCAAAGCCACAAATCGTGCCTGTTTTTTGGTAATCTTTCCAACCAGAACCTACAATATACCCTCGAGCGATGCACTCTATATCATGTCGTTTTGCTTTTTTGACAATCATTGATCGGCCCCGAAGGTAATCTTTGTGTTTTTGTAAAATAGCAGGATATTCTTCTACATTGGCTGTAATCAGATGATTAGGGACTCCGAGAGTATTGAACCAAAACACAGAAAGCTGGGTTAAAATCTTCCCTTTATTAGGAATAGGAGTGGGGAGCACCACATCAAAGGCAGAGAGTCTATCGCTTGCCACCATTAAAAAAGAATCGCCAAGATCAAACATGTCTCGAACTTTTCCTTGATGGACAAGAGGGATTTCGGTGATGGGAGTGTGAAATTTTAAAGACATAAAAAACCTATTTAGAAGGGCTAATTTGTTGAAGGCCTCCCATATAAGGGCGAAGCACTTCGGGAATCATAAGGGAGCCATCTGCTGTTTGGTATTGATCACAAATAGCGACCATCACACGAGGAGTAGCTAAACCTGAGCCATTTAAAGTGTGTAAAAAAGTATTTTTCCCGTTGATTTTAGTTTTAATATTGCTGCGACGAGCTTGAAAATCCTCAAAATTAGAACAAGAACTGACTTCTAACCATTTGTCTTCTACGGGAGCATAGACTTCTAAATCATAACACTTAGCAGCACCAAAGCCAAGGTCTCCTTTACAAAGGGCCAATCGACGATACGATAAACCAAGCTTTTCTAGTAAAACTTCTGCAAAGCGAGTTAAAGTCTCGTGGTCTTCATAGCTTTTAGTAGGGTGAGAAAAATAAACCATTTCCACTTTATTGAATTGATGCAAACGGAGCAAACCTCGGGTATCTTTACCATAACTCCCCGCTTCTCTTCTAAAACAAGCGGAGTATGCACACAATCGCATAGGAAGTTCTGACTCGGGGATCACTTCGTTGGAATATAAATTAGTCACAGGGACTTCTGCTGTAGGGATCAAAAACAAATCGTCTTTTGCACAATGGTACATATCTTCTTCGAATTTAGGCAGTTGGCCAGTACCGCGCATGGAGTCTCGGTGGACCAGGTAAGGGGGAATGACCTCTTCAAAACCAGCTTCTAGGTGCATATCTAAAAACCATTGGATTAAAGCCCTTTCTAATTTAGCTCCAAGCCCTCTATAAACGGGAAAACCACTCCCCGAGATTTTCGCTCCTCTTTCGAAGTCAAAAATTCCAAGCTTTTCTCCCAAAGATTTGTGGTCCAAAGCATTAAAGTCGTGTTTTTTGGGGCTTCCCCAAGTAGAAACGGTCACATTATCTTCACTCGTTTTGCCTTCGGGGGTAGAAGGGTGTGCCACATTGGGAATCATCATCAAAAGCTCGGTTTGCTCGGCATCCAGAGCTTTCATTTGATTGTCAATTTCGGCGATTTCATCTCCCAATTTTCTCATTGAAAGCACCGCTTCTTCTGCATCTTCGCCTCTTTTTTTGGCTTCACCAATCATTTTTGAAGAGCTGTTTCTTTCTCTCTTTAATTGCTCCACTTGTGTTAGCAAATCGCGTCTTTTTTCATCGATTTTAAGAAGCTCTTCTATTTGAATCGCAGAGCCTTTTTTTTGAGTTTCAATTTGATAGAATTCTGGGTTTTCACGAATTTTACGGATATCGAGCATTTTTATAGCCTTTGCATGGGATCACTAAAAGTGTATAGAACGATTTTACAATTTAGCAAAATATAGCATAAAGTGAAAGATACAAGTAAAAATTAAAGGGAAAATTAAAAATGCCAAAACAAAACTTTTGATCTTATGATAATGAAGTTTCAGAAGCGCCTGGCTTTTTAAGTGCAAATCAAATGGAGTTTTTTTAGTTAAAAATTATAAGCCGCTCGAATACTAAAGCTGAAACCACTTCCAGAATTTTCATCAAAAAGTTTTTTTATATAGGATGGATTCAAACGAAGGATACAACTTAAAAAGCTAAAAAGGCCTTAGCTCACTGCAACTGATTTTTTTTAGAAGCTTTGTTTCACAGTGAATAAGCTCTTTGACTGCCTGTTTTTTACAAGAAATCACTTCATGATCCTCTTGAATTTAAATTTATAGCTAAAAAGCTTTAGATTAAGCTCTTATTGAAATAAGTTTTTGATATATTAATGTTTTTATAGAAAAAATGTTATATTTTAATTATAGAATGTTTAAAGTTAAAGTACGGAGGCTTTATGCGTCATATTTATTTGTTTTTGCTCTTTTTATTTAGTACTTCTGTTTTTGCGTCCGAGAGTTTTGGAGGAATAGGAGTGACTGTCTATGGAAATCCAGAAGGACTTCGTGTCGCAGAAGTGATTCCAAATTCTCCTGCTTTCGAAGCTGGACTGCTTGCAGGAGATAAAATCGTTGAGATGGATCGCCATTCATTAAAAGGATTGAGCCAAGATGAATGTGTCTCTAAACTTCGTGGTATTGCTGGTCGCCCTTTAGAACTGACAGTGCTTAGAGATGGTGAAAAACTTTTTATGGCAATGCGTCGTGTGAGTCTTCATGTAGAAAACATCGATAAAGAAGCACTTCGAGCTTGGTATGGAAGTGAGCGAGATCACAATTTAGATGCTACAGAAATTCAAGTTTATGCCGAGTCTGCTTTGTCAGGAAATAAAAACCTATTAGGATTGGTGAATGAAGGCCGTCTTTTGAGTGGAGAAGCTAAACTCCAGTCGGGAGACTTAAAAGGTGTGTTTGTGGAAAAAGAAAATGTCTTTGATGCTCCTGTGCTTGCCAAGCCAGTTCAAAAGGGCTCTGCACTTAAAGCATTGACAAGGACAAATGTTGTTTTTGAATTAGTAGCAGAAGGGGTGACCACCATTCAAATTTTTGATGCCAATGGAGAATTTGTGTTTGGCTTAGATGCTTTCAATGCTCTAAAAGGTCTCAATCAAGTGGCTTGGGACGCCTCCAAACTCCCTAGTGGTCGTTATTTAGTTAAAATTCATCAAAACAATGCCATTTCTGGGCACTTTGCCACGCTCCGATAATCTCGTTTTTTTTGTATCGAAGGCCTCTCATTGGAGAGGCTTTTTCTATTATTTAAGTTTATTTGTAGGGATTTTCTTTATGTGTGTTTTGATAAGCCATTTTTTCTTTTTTTGTAAAGCAAATCCTTTATCATGCTTTTGAACTTATGACAAGTGTACAAATGATTTTTAATTGTTTTAAACAAAAATTAAAACCTGTTAAGCTTTGTAAAAGGCGGGTATGATTTGCGTTTTTCTTTTTTTCTATTCTTTTTATTTTGGAGTACTCTCTGCTTGTATGCACAAGAGTTGACTTATTTTGAATTAGAAGAAAGAGAAAATCCAGTAGAAGAAGATAGCGTAGAAGTGGATTGGTTGAGCAGTGATTCAGATGAGGATACTTTACATTATAGTGCTGTGGATTTGAGCTACGATGTTCAAAATTCCATTTTCAACTTAAATCAAAATGCTCAATTAGTCTATCGAAGTGCCACTTTAGATGGCGATACCATTTGGTTCGATCAAAAAAATAGTGTGCTAGTGGCTTCGGGAGACCCAATTTTAAGAGAAGCTAAAAACCCTTCTCTGGCGGGCTTTCGCATGAAGTATAATCTTCGGTCGAAAGTGGGTGAAATTTACTATGCAACTACTTATCAAGACAACCAAAAATTAAACGGCATGGAAGTGAGACGGCTTCCAGATGGTCGCTTGCATATCGATAGGGGAGACTTTAGTACTTGTGATGATTCTACTCACCAACATTTTTACTTTTACGGAAGACGCATGGTGATCAAACCCAAAGAAAGTGTGACAGCTAGACCGGTCGTTTTGAATATAGCCGATGTGCCAGTGGCAGTACTCCCTATGATAGTAGCTCCTTTGAAAAGCGGACGGAAATCAGGCTTATTGACTCCAAAATTTGGAGGAGATCAATTACAGGGTTTTTATATGAGAGACCTTGGAGTTTATATTGCCACTAGTGATTATTGGGATGCCACGCTAAAAGCAGATATAGTCGAAGGTTCTCAAGCTCGTTTTGAACGGACCACTTTTAGTGCTTTGACTCGATACAAAAAACGCTATGTATTAGATGGAAATGTGGCGGTGACTAGTTATTTGGATGAGTTTGACTTTGGAAATAGTGGTTACGATATTTCGTTTTCACACAAGCAAAATTTAACTCCCGATGCCAGACACACGCTGACAGGAATGGGATCTTTTGTGTCTAGTCAATCTATTCGACAAGACTACGCTCTAGATGCAGAAACTGTGCTCAATCAACAGGCAAACGCTCAAATGACTTATGCAGCTCGCATAGGCAACAACCAAAGCCTAACCGTTAAAATGCAACAACAGCACAACTTGGTGACCAATAATATGGAAAGGCAAATTCCAGACATACAACACAGAGTGAGTGGCCCCTTATTTTCTTTTTTAGAAGACGAAGAAAAGCCCACTACAGAAGTTTCTACTTTAGCCAAGTTCAATTACTCTTTGAATAATCGTTTCAATTTATACTCTAATCGAGCTTTAGATTCTTTAGAAAACAAAGACACTACCGCTTGGTATTCGGGCTATACAGGGAATTTAGTGGTGGATTATTCAGGCTCATTTTTAGATGTGATCAATATCACTCCTAGAGCCTCTTTTGGAGGGCATTGGACGGGAAGATCTTGGGAAAATCCTGAAGATTCTATTATATATAGAAGGGCAAGGACTAGTTTTGACCCTCAAAATAATGAGTATGGACACTTTGCTTACAATCACAGTTATAGCTTAAACACAGACACAAAACTCTATGGAATTTGGGTTCCAGAATGGGGGCGTTTTACTGGACTTAGGCATGTGTTGTCGCCCTCTGTGTCTTATACATATGCTCCTTCAATAGACTCCAATCGATATTTTGTACCACACCCTCTTTTAGCTCAATCTGTTTACCAGCAAGAACAGCAAACTATAGGGCTTTCTTTATCCAATGACTTTGATATTAAATATTTAAAAAAAATCCTTAAAACAGACACACTCAGTGACTCCAAGGCAAAAGAAGAGCATGGTACTCGCCGATTATTCACCACAAGACACTCCACTTCTTATAATTTTGCCGCTGATTCACTGCATTGGTCTAATTTATCTTCATCCTTTGGATTGCAGTTGTTGGCCAATTATATTTTTACAGTTCGCACCACACACAATGTATATCATCGATTCAGTGACGAGCCCCACAAAGTACAGACACCAGAACTCACTTATTGGGGTTATGAATTTTCTAGGTCTTTTAATTGGAATGGAGATTTTAACGCTGGATTGCCCTCACAGCTTGGTAAATACGAACTCAGACGATGGAACGCTGGTTTTAGCTATAATTACGGCTTTTCTAGTGAAAGGGTGGGCAAAACTTTATTTCAAGATCGTATCACCCATTCTTCTTCGGTTTCTGCGAGTTTTCAGCCCACAATCAACTGGGAGCTCAGTTATAGCACTCGTTATGACTATTCAGAAGGTTCTTTTGTGACACACCAATTTACCTTTAATCGTAGGTTGCACTGTTGGCAATTGGATTTTTCTTGGACACCTAAAGGGCCAGCTGCGGGTTGGAGTTTTAGCATTTATGTTCGTGATATTCCAGACATTAAACTCAACGCAGGGAGTACAGAACTTGGCTCTTATTAATCTAACACCATCCATTGTTTTGGCGAGTGCATCTCCAAGGCGTTCTAGTATTTTAAAACAAATCGGTTTTAATTTCGAAGTCATGGTCTCTACTCATGAAGAAGAATTTTCAAATGATATAGATTTAGCAAAGACCAATGCCAAAAACAAAGCTTTAGAAGTTTCTCAAAGAGACAATCGTTTGGTTTTAGGGTGTGATACTTTGGTTTACTTAGAAAATCAAGTTTTAGGAAAGCCTAAGACTAAGGATCATGCAATGGAAATCCTTCAAAAACTGAACAATAAAGAGCATTTGGTGCGAACAGGAGTTGCATTTGCCCAAAAAGGAGTCTTATTGAGTGCAAAAATAGCAGAAACAAGGGTCTTTTTTAGAAACAATAGTCCGCAAGAGCTATTAGATTATGTAAATTCATTAGAGCCAATGGATAAAGCAGGTGCTTATGGCATTCAGGGTTTGGGTGCTCGTTTAATTCAATCTATTTGTGGGTGTTACTACAATGTGGTTGGACTTCCTGTTGCATTAGTGTTGGACATGCTTAAAGAGGTGAATCATTCTTATGACTTCAAATAAAGAAACAAAAGTAGAATCGACTAATTCTTTAGGGGAATTTTTGACTCAAGCTCGATTGTCTAAAAACTGGACTATAGAGACCGTCGAAGAAAAAACAAAAATTTCACAAGAGATCATAAAAAACATAGAAGCAGGTGCATGGAACTTATTTCCAGTAGAAGCTTATTTGCGTAGTTATTTAAATTCGCTCTCCAAACTTTTAGATGTGGACTCCAAAAAAGTAATAGACTGGTATCTTTCAGAAAAATCAGGTAAAAATGATTACGAATACAAAACTACAACGACTATCGAAGAATACTCTGTAGAAGAAGAAAAAAAGAAAAAGAGTTTTTTATTCCCGATACTCATTATCATTTTAGGGATAGGTTTTTTTGTTTTGATGAACTTTGTCAATCAATTTGAAAAGTCAGACACAGATTACAAGACTCCTTCTTTGATTGAAGACGATTCCCATAAAGACAGTTTTTTGGATTCTGTATTAGAAGAACAAGTGGAAAGTCCCACCATGATTCACGATGCAGCCGATCTTTTCATCCAAGATTCTTCTGCAAAAAAAACACCAGAAACTCTCGAAGATAGCACACAAAACACAGCTAAAGTAGATTCAATCACGCTCAACGCAGACTCTTCTTTATCTTCAGCAGAAAAACCAAATTCAGCGACTACTTTTATTTCTTCTTCTTCAATAGAAGGTCAAGAAAAACAGCAAAACAGCAGCACTATTATAGAACTAATAGGTTCTGATCAGGTGAATTCTTGGGTGGGTATTCGTCGTCACAAAAAGGACTCCGTGTTTTTAAAAGAAGCCAATTTAAAAAATGGAGCCATACTTCGATACGAAGCCACAGATACTGTGTTTGTCACGGTAGGCAATGTTGAAGGTTTGAGCAAGATATTATTAAACAAGCAAAACACTCCAATCCCTGCTTCTAGGGCAAATTTTCCTCTTCATTTTAGAGTTTATAACGGTAAAGTTTTTTAAGGAATATTTATGAGAAAAGCAAGCATTTCAAGGAACACTAACGAAACTAAAATTCAATTGCAATTGAATTTAGATGATGCAAAACCCGGAAGCATTCGTTCTGGTTCTGCATTTTTAGACCATATGCTTCACTTGTTTCAAGTGCACGGAGGCAACTCTTTAGACTTAAACTGTGATGGTGATGTCGAAATAGACATGCACCACAGCATTGAAGATATTGGAATTGTGCTTGGCGAGGCTTTAAAAGAGGCTCTTGGAGACAAAAAAGGCATAGAACGATATGGTTTTTATTATGTTCCTATGGACGAGGCTTTGGCTCGTGTTTGTTTAGATTTCAGCAACCGCATTGGATTTGTATGGAATGTGAAGCTCAATTCTCCCTATGTAGGTGGAATTGACGCCAGTTTGTTTGAGCACTTTTTTAAGAGTGTGGCAGAAAATGCCCGCATGAATTTGCACATAGAGCTTTTTTATTCTTCTGACAATCACCATGCTTTAGAAGCAATTTTTAAAGCCTTTGCAAGGGCTCTAGCCATGGCCAAAAGTCCATCTCAAAACATCAAAGGAATCCCTAGCACCAAAGGACTACTTTAGTTTTTGAACGCCATATAAAAGAGAGTTTTTAAGTAAAGTGACTTCAAAACACATTCAATCCTAAGTTTTTAACCCAAAAAAGTGAATTTTGAGAAGCTATGCTGCCTCAAAATCGCATTTAAAATAATGACAAGCTAAGGATATCTGAACAGCATTTAAAAACTGAATTTATTGAAATTCTAAGCACAAATTAAACCTAGGGTTACTTTTTTCTCAGTCATTTTGTAAATTATAGCTTGGAGAGGACACTCCATCAGCATCTATAAAAACAGAAGAACATTTAAAAATAGAAGTCAAAAATAAAGCAAATTTAGACAATTCATGGAAGTTAAAATATGAAAGCTAAATTTCTAGAAACACAATATTTGGGTCTATCGAAGTCGCATTGATTTTATTGAAATGAAGTCTCACACACGCCTGGCTTCGATTTCTAAAATAGATTCGGCTTTTTTGATTTGTTGCTCTATAGATTTAGAGCCTGTACCGCCTTGTATATTTCTTTTTTCTACAGAAAACTCAAAACTCAAAGTGTTTTTAATGGCCTTTGCATTTTGAATGCCTGCCTCTTCCCATACAGAATCTGGGAGTTCTGTAAACTCCACCCTTTGTTTTGCAGCTTCTCCGACCAAGTGCCCCACAATATGGTGAGCATCTCGAAAAGGAAGACCGGATTCTACCAATAAATCGGCTAAATCGGTGGCTAGCAAAGCAGGGAGCATTTTTTGATGCATAGTTTCAAAATTCCAAGTCGCACTGGATAAGGCTTCGTTCATGACATTCAGCAAAACCAAGATGGTTTTCACGCTATCAAAAACAGGCTCTTTGTCTTCTTGCAAGTCACGACTATAAGATAGTGGTGCACCCTTCACTGCGGTGAAAAGACTAGTGTAGTTGCCAAGCAATCGACCTGCTTTGCCACGAATAAGCTCCATACTGTCGGGGTTTTTCTTTTGAGGCATCATCGAAGAACCGCTACTAAAAGCATCGTGGAGAGTTAAAAATCCAAATTCTGTGGTGCTCCAGTTGACAAAATCTTCGGCGTATCGACTCAAGGTGGAGCCAACAATTGCAATGGAAGAGCTAAACTCTAAAGCCATATCTCTATGACTAATAGCGTCAATGCTGTTGTGACTCGGGGCTTTAAACCCTAATTCTTTGGCGACCAAATCTCTTTGGTATGGAAAAGCGGAGCCAGCCATGGCGCCACTCCCTAGAGGTAATTCGTGGTGTAAATCTAAAAAATTGAAGAATCGATGGGTGTCTCTATCTAAAACAAAGAAAAACGCCAGAAGATAATGGCTAAAATAAATAGGTTGTGCTTGCTGCACATGAGTATAACCAGGCATTAGCTTAGAACGGTGATTTTTGGCCAGATCCAATAGAGTGCTTTTGAGTGCATTTAAGGCTTTTAAAATTTCATAGCTACGATTTCTCATATACAATTTAAAATCGGTAGCGACTTGATCGTTGCGACTCCTTCCCGTATGAATTTTTTTACCTAAATCTCCGATCCTCTCGGTAAGCACTCGTTCCACAGCCATATGAATATCTTCGTCAGAAGAGTTCCATAAAGAAACACCCGATTGATAATCTTTTAAAATAGCTTTTAAAGCGTTTTGAATGGTGTTTAGTTCACTAGGGCTTAAAATTTTGGATTCTACTAAACCTTTGCAATGGGCTATAGAGCCTTGGATGTCTTCTTCTATAAGCTCGGCATCAAAATGAAGGCTAAAGCTAAGATCTACCATACTTTGAGCCATATTACTATCAAAACGACCACCCCACATTTTTTTGTTCTGGATTTTAGAAGACATAAATACCTTTGAATAAAATTAGACTAAGCTTTTTTTAAAGATAGTAATTTTTCTACTTCTTTTACAATACGATCTCTCTCTGCTATCCAAGAAGGCCCTAGCAATAAATCACTGGGGTTTTCTCCACTAAAGCGTTCAATAGCCACTCCTTTACCCAAAATCCGAATCATTTGAGCTACAGCCTCGCAATAAGCATCGAAACTAAGGAGTTCAAAGTCACCATTGGCGTATTGTTGAGCCATAGTAGTGCCCTTGATAAGGTGTAGAGGGTGGATTTTTACAGCACCGACATTCAGCGTTTTCACTGCATGCGCTGTGGCTTTGAAGTCCTCTAAGTTTTCATGAGGAAGCCCCACTATTAAGTGTGTTGTGACAATCAGCTTGGCAATATGGAGCCTTTCGACTGCATCTTTAAATTCAGCAAATGAGTGTTTTCGATTCACAGCTTTAAGTGTTTCGTCGTTAGAAGTTTGTAGCCCCACTTCTACAATAATGGGTTTTTCTCTATTCATCTCCGCTAAAAAATCGATGGTCTCCACAGGCAAGCAGTCTGGGCGTGTCCCTATGGCTATACCCACTACTTCGGGGTGTTCCAATATGGGTAAAAACACTTCTTTTAACTTGTTTATGGGTGCATAAGTGTTGGTGTAAGGTTGAAAGTAAGCCAGCACGCCAGCGTCGGGGTATTTCTTTTTAAGAGGAGGTAAAAATTGTTCTAATTGGCAAAGTATATCAGTTTTATCTAAATCCCATACAGGGCTAAAAGCCTTGTTACTACAATAAGTGCAGCCTAGATTTCCTTTGGAGCCATCTAAATTGGGGCAAGTCATGCCTCCATTGAGGGGGAGTTTACGAATTTTTGGATAAGTAGGAAACAGTTGTTTTAAAAAATCTCTATAAGGCGTGTATAACATGTTTTATATTTTAGTAAAATCCACATACTAAAAGAATAGATTCTTACTAAAATGAGTAAAAATAAGGTAAAAAAGGGGTCATAGCCTTTTATTTTGTCTTTTTTATGGAAATTAGTTTATTTTTAATGTCTATTCTTTATTTTTGAGGTCTTATGAGTGCGGATAGTTCTTTGGCTATAGGGATGCTTGCCGCATCCGTCATTGTGATATTTTCATACCTATTAGATATTTTTTCTCATAGAATTAAATTGCCTTCGGTTTTACTTTTGATGGGTTTTGGAATTTTATTAAATATATTGGTGTCGGTGACTGGCCTAGAAGCACCAAATTTTACAAAAATACTCCCATTTTTAGGAACCATAGGTTTGATATTGATTGTGCTAGAGGCTTCTATGCACTTGCATTTAACCAAAGATGCTATCGAGGTGATGTCCAAAGCGGCTTTGTCGGCTTTGATTTTGTTGTTGAGTTCTAGCTTTTTAATCGCTTTATTTTTGCAGTTGGTGAGTGGAGACTCGTTCCATCATTGTCTGGTCAATGCGATTCCTTTTTCTGTGATTTCTAGTGCGATGGCTATCCCGAGCACGCAGAATTTAAGTGAAGAAAAACGAGAGTTTATTATATATGAGTCCACTTTTTCGGATATTTTAGGTATTTTATTCTTTACCTTGGCTGCGAATAATTTGGGAGGTGTGAATGACTGGGTGATAGGGATTACCGAAAGCGTAATAGTGACTGTGTTTTTCTCTTTTGTGTTCACTGTGGGTTTGGTTTGGTTGGTGACAAAACTTAGAAATCATGTGAAGTTTTTCTTGATTTTATTTTTATTACTTTTGGTTTATAGTTTGGCAAAGTTGTTCCATTTACCGGCTTTGCTATTGGTGTTTTTATTTGGACTTGCCTTGAACAACACTCTTTTGTTAAAAAAATGGAAGTGGGTCGCTTCTAAAATTGATCTAATGAAAGTGCAAGAAGACTTAAAGTACATGCAGGTTTCGGCTACAGAATCTACTTTTTTAGTGCGTACCTTTTTCTTTGTGATTTTTGGTTATTCGTTGCAGTGGAGCTTGATTCTTAAATTACAAGTCTTTTTGGTGAGTCTGGCTATTGTGGTTTTTATATTTGGTTTTCGTTATTTTTACTTTAAGTTTTTTGCTCCTAAGCATTTGTTTCCAGAGAGCCTCATTGCCCCAAGAGGTTTGATTACAGTGTTGTTATTTTACTCTATACCCACTGAGATGCAAATAGTCCCAGTGCATTTGGGAACATTGTTTTTAGTGGTGGTGATAACGGCCTTGACTATGGCTTTTGGGACTTGGAAGTTTAAGGGTAATTCTATAAATTCATGAGGTATTTTATGTTTAAGAAGTTTTTGGTTTTTGTGTTGCTCCTCTTGGTCCCATTATCAGCAAAAAACATTATGAGTAATGGAGATATGGAGTATGGAGATGGTGGCTGGTATTTATGGAATAAACCGGAAGGACCAGCAAAAGTGAAATATAAAATTGCAGAAGAAAAAATAGGTTTCAAAGGGTCTCAAGGAGCATTTGTAGAAGTGCTTGAACCGCCGCATATTTGGTGGGGCTTGCAGCTTCAACCTCCGCAGTTCTTGGCCGACTCTGCATATTATACCTTGAGTTTTAAAGCCAAGGGAGATATGTTAGTCACTTCTATTGTGCAAGGGGGTGCCCCTCATTATCGGCAAAAAGAAAGTGCGGTGTTTCAATTGACACCCGAGTGGAAAACTTATGAAATGACTTTTTTAGCAGATGAAAAAGGCTATGGACTTAATAATGTGAGTTTTCAAATTGGGCATCAAAAAGGGAGTTTGTGGCTAGACGATGTCAAGGTGTCTCTAGCCAAAGCAAACCACGACACTCTTTGGTACTCTCAAGCAGAGGCTAGAATTGATAGTCTTCGAAAAGTGGATTTTTATATCCAAGCAAAAGCAGATGAAAAAATTTCTGTAAAACTCTTGCAACACGAGTTCCCTTTTGGAACCGCCCTTGCTTTGTATAGGTCTAAAGACAGTGTGGAACAGTGGTATAGGCAAACTGCTGCTCATTATTTTTGGCATGGAGTTACCGAAAATCAATTCAAATGGCCCGAATACGAACCCAAAAAATCAAAGCTAAAAAAGAAAGAGTTAGAGGAATACTTTCAATTTGCCAAGCAAAATGATTGGGATCTGAGGGGGCATGCTTTGGTATGGGCCATACAAGGCTATAACTATGACAAGCATTTTTCTAACAAAGGTTCTTGTAAAGACATAGCTTCTAACATAAAAAAAAGAATAGAGAGAGACCTAAAAGAGTACAAAGGTCGTTTTATAGATTACGATGTTTGGAATGAGCCTTTTCATGAAAAGTTTTTATTTGACAAGTGTGGTTGGGAGCTTATGGACAGTGCTTTTGTGTGGGCACACAGAGCAGACCCCACAGCAGTGCTTTATATTAATGAATATAATGTAGTGGCTGCTGGTGAAACCGATTATTACTATCAATTGATTAAAAGAATGTTAGACAAGAAGATACCCGTTCAAGGGATTGGGGTGCAGTGTCATTATCAAGGTCGTTTGGTGTCTCCGTCTCTTTTTAAAGAAAGGGTAGATAAACTAGCTCGTTTGGGACTGCCTATTAAGATCACAGAGTTTGATATCGGTACTTTTGAACAAGGGCTCCATGTTTCGGAGTTAAAACAAGCCGAAGAATACGCTAAATTTATAAGAACCGCTTATAGCCACCCTGCTATTAGTGGTATTTTGATTTGGGGCTTTTGGGATCAACGACACTGGATTAAAAATGGTGGGATTATTGCTTCGGATGGTAGAGCTAAGCCAGCTGCAGATAGTGTGTACCAATTATGGCATAAAAATTGGACAACAGACACAAGTGCCAGAGCCGACGCTTCTGGAAAGGCTCATTTTAGAGGGTTCCCAGGAAAATATGAGCTTCGTTTTGAAAATAAAATAGACACAGTGTGGATTCGGTCTCAAAATTAAAGGAGTATTGCATTGAAAGAAAGGTCTAATTTAGTTTTTACTACAGAGAAAGGGCGAATTGAGGTTCCAAAAGAAGTTTCCAAGGCTCCTAAAGGGGACTCCATAGTTCGTATTTCTTTGAGACGCTTAGGGGGCAATAAATCGGTGAGTGTGGTCAATGGACTGGGCTTAGAATCCAATGAACTCAAGCAAATGTGTCGAGAATTAAAGCAAAAATGTGGGGCAGGGGGGACTGTGAAAGCTTTTGATATAGAAATTCAAGGCGATAAAAGATCGACTATTCAAGCAGAGCTAGAAAAAAAAGGTTATAAGGTGAAACTTTCTGGATCCTAAAAAAAAAGCCTCTTATAAAAATAAGAGGCTTTTCACTGCTTCACCTGGGCTCGAACCAGGGACAATTCGGTTAACAGCCGAACGCTCTACCAACTGAGCTATGAGGCATCAATTATGGTGTAAATATACATCCGCTTTTATAAAATGTAAAGACGAATCTATTCAAAAAAAGACTCGATTAAGGGGTATTTCTGTCGCTTTAAAGGCGTGTGTTACAAAACGATAATGCACCGAAATATCTTTTTATCCGATCTCTTCTAATCATTCATTTTAAAGAAGATTTTT